>PPYE01643860.1_pt1 | contig 16217 bp, 15 predicted proteins | sample 1559881 | NCBI WGS metagenome assembly PPYE01 (sample SAMN08240022, study PRJNA423297) | Human gut metagenome, whole genome shotgun sequencing project. | reverse complement strand
CTCAAGGTAGCGTGTCTACCAATTCCACCACCTCGGTACAGAATACTTAGTGCGGGATATCGCTGGTCGGCTGAGCCGGTGCCGCTGGCTGAGTGGTTTGCTCAGTCTTCGGTGCAGTCAGGTTATCCCACTCGCTTCCTTTATTGGTCTTGTTGCTGTTGATGTTACCCAGAACCAGACTGATGATGAAGAACAGCGTCGCGAACACGGCAGTCATACGGGTCATGAAGTTACCAGAACCGTTAGAACCAAACAGTGTAGCGGAAGCGCCTGCTCCAAAGGAGGCTCCCATATCAGCGCCTTTACCTTGCTGCAGCATAACGAGGACCACAAGGCCAATCGCTACAATAAGGAAAACAACTAAAAGAGCTTCGTACATAATCAACCTGTTCCTTGCGGGGACACCGCGTACCAAGTGCTTCGACCAATTAAGCGGGACATTTAAGTTTCCCACTGAAGCGGGTGTGAATACTAACCAAAGCGAATGACCTTCGCAAGGGCAATTTCCACACATTGTATCAACTGCGGAAAAAAACAGCAAAACCCCGTTATTATTCATTTTTACGCCGATAAAACAGTCAGAAAACAAACAGCTACTGCTGCTTTGTCGTATCACGCTTCACAAGTTTGTATTTTCCATAGCGCTTTATAATCTTCCAACTGCCTTCATCCGTTTCGATCGGTTCATTCAGCGCATAAAACGTCGTGCGCTTACCTATCCGCACGCCAATCTGTATATCATTCCCTTCGCCCCCCACCAGCACAATTGCGGGCGTCATATCGACAAGTTCGGGTAACACAGGCGCAGCCCGCGCACTGTCTTCCTGGCGAGCCGACTGCGGATTAGGCGATATTAAGGTCGTAAACAGCACGCTCATGGGATCCAACAGGCGATGGTGCCGGCTTATTTCAAGATGCAGATGAGGCCCATTTGACCTCCCGCTATTACCAGAACGGGCAATAATATTTCCCTTCAGGACCGATTCGCCTTTACCAACGCTGATGGTACTCAGGTGCAAATAACGGCTGCTCCAGCCATCCGCGTGGTCAATCGTGACGTAAAAACCGGTGACGGGTCCATATCCCGTATCCACGACCTGTCCATCGGCAATACTCAGTACGGGGCTATTTATCGCCGCACGCAAATCCACGCCTTCATGACGTAGAAACTGGTGGCTAATGGGGTGATAACGCATTCCATAAGGCGAGGTGACAAAAACAGCGTGCGTTAGCGGGAAGATGAAGGTATTGCTGGCTATCCCTTCCACGCTTGAAGCAGCCCGCAGATCGCTCACCGGGCGCCACTCAGGAACGGGGGCGCTGTTAGAACTAATCGTCAAATTTAATACCGAGAACACGCTGCTAACCGGGGCGTCGTTTTCGGTATGGGCACTGATGTCCACAGCCGTTTGCATCGGCATAAAAAAGGTGGCTAGCGCCTGCGTTTGCAGACACCCGATCGGTTCACCCTTTCGCCATTCCGGCAACCAGCCCTCGAATGGTTGATGCCAGAGCGCATAGTCCCCGGCCCGACAGGTTAATGCATCGGGTTGACGATAGCGGGCTTCATACCATGCCGTTACCGTATCGCCGGACAGCAAGCGTGTAAAAAAAGTTTGTTGTGCTGCAAGCATGCTGGGCGGTTCAGCCTCAACGCCCCCTGGCAACCACTCCTCTTCCATTGAGGGCCAAAGCGGGAGTGAAAGTAAATAGAGGGACAAAGGCAGCTCGCCCGTCATCGCGGACAGGGTATCGGGCCGTAACGAATGCCGAGGGATCAACGAGACCTCGATGTGGGTATCATTCCGGCCCAGCTCATCCTGGTACATCACCGGAATGGAAGAGTTCAGTAATAAAGGTAGAAGCAGCCTTATCATCAATGCAGTACCTCCGTGTACAGCATATAGACGGTCACTATCGCTATTGCCGGTCCGAAGGGAATATACCCTTGCCGCGCCAGCTCACTTCGCTGCGGGCAATAGCGCCGGAAAACGTAGCGCAGGAAAAAAAAGAACAGACCTAGCGCCGCCGAGCCTAGTATCAGGATGCCAACATTGGCGTTACCCAACCATACGGCACAAGCGGCATATAATTTCATATCACCACGACCAAACCCTTCCCGCCGGGTCACCAGCCGGAATCCTTCCGACATCAGCCATGTAAAACACCAAATAAAGACCGCCCCCATAACGCTATCTCGTGGCGAAATGGGAATAATGTGCCGAACAGAAGCAATTAAACCGCTCCATAGCAACAGAAAAACCAAACAGTCAGGCAGTAAAAATGTATTTAAATCAATCACTGAAAGGGTATAAAGCAAACACAGGAATAAAGCGATAAACCCTAACTGCAGCAAGTTAAACTCTGGGTAGAAACAATAGACCAACAGAAAAAAGACGCCGCCGATCAATGCTTCACTGAGGGGATAGATAAAAGGGATACTGCCATGACAGTGGCGGCAACGGCCGCGGAGAAATAACCAGCTCAAGACAGGGATATTATCCCATGGCGCAATGTTATGCTGACATTGCGGGCAATGGGATGGCGGCCACCATAAATTAACGTCAGGTATATTGTCTCGTTCAGCCTCCAAAACGGACTCACGCATCAGCATTATCGGTAAGCGATAGATGACGACGTTAAGAAAGCTGCCAATGAATAACCCCAGGAGCAGTGCGAGCCAGGGATACGCAGGAGAAAAGAAGGCTTCTATATTGGTCATATGCATTATCGGCAACTTTCCGGTAAAGACGCTAACTGCTCCGACCGGAATGGAAATACCTTTGCATAAGGCAACAAATCAGAAATATCATCCGCCGGATTTGATGACGTTGAATGATTCAGCCAGATTTCCAGACCAGAGTTTTGCGTTAAGCGCAGCGTCTCAGGTAAGTAAACACCATTAAAATTCGCCCCGGCCGCAGTTCCTCCCATAGAGACACGTTGAAGCTCGTCTCTATTGCCCGTTGCACGGTACTCCACAAAAAACGGTTCTGAATGGCCGACGCCGTCATCAAGCTTATTGGGTACAAACACCTCAATGCGTAATAGCTTATATTTCCTCACCGGCAAATAAAACCAGGTAAATGGCGTCTTATCCGTTGGGTGGATCGTTTTTTGGGCAACACGAAGATCCTCTCCCGCAAATTCCGCCGCCAGTGAATCATAGGCAGAAACGCCCTTTCCTACGGTTCCGCTGCTGCTTTTCTGGCATGCCGAAGAGGTCTTACACGCCGCCGTAGCGTTACCTTTTAATATACCAGGCCATGTTTCTACACCATCGACGTAATATAAATTGGTATAATCGTCAATATCGGCTGTATTATCGGCAGAAATATAGATTAAATTGACTGCCATATCTAATTCAAATTTTGCCAGAAGTAAAGGCTCAGGCATCCTGAACCCAACAGGAAATGGCGTTGACCAAAGTGGACATATTCTTAATATATCGCCCAAACCGTATTTCTCTGCGGAAAACGCCTGTGGCGTACTAAAAACGAACCATAAGCAACCCAGTACCGCCATGGTTTTTCTGCTGAATATATTCATATTTAATCCGTCCTTGAATCATGCTCCAGCACTTTTGGAGAGAGTATCCATTAATGAAAATAGCGCGACAAACACCCAGATAACACAGCCACCGAGAATAACCGTCGCCAGGTTTTTTAATAATGCCGCGAGCTTCTTCATATATTCCTGGATACGCTCACGGGAGCGCTCAGAAACAGAAAGCAGGACTTCATTAAACGAGGGTAAATCGGCATAGAGGCTAATGTTCAGCAACTCTTCCGTGCCCATCAATCCCGAATCCAGCGCTTTTCCGTAGTTCACGCCATGGGCCATCTGTTCAAGCATGGAATCAAGATGCCATTTTAGCCAACGGTTCGAATTCAGGCGGATAATCGCCAGACCATCGGTCAAGGGGATCCCGTTGCTCAACATCAACGACAGATTATTCAGGAAAATAGATGATGTCAGCTGGCGATAGGTTGAGAATGGCAGGACTCTATCGAGGGCTTTATTCCTGATTTGCCCGCTGAGATTTGCCATTGCTATTCGTGAAAGAATGACAAATGCAATAAAACCGATCAGGATTTTTAGCCATAGTCCGTCATAGAGCGCATTACCGAAATTATAAAGATTTTGAGTCACCGGTGGCCATTTCTCCACGGAGACGACGGAGGCAAACGCAGGAAAGACCTTTTGCGAGTAACCCGCAATCACAATCAGGGACAGCGTAATCATGATCAGTGGGAAAACGAGCGCACCCACGATTTTCTTTCGCAGCTCATCGTTATACTTGATGATAGAAACCAGCGTCAGAAAGCCATCGGAGAGGCTACCGCTTTTCTCTGCCGCCGTGATGACGCTCAGTTCACTGTTCGGTACCATACCTTCAAACACCGCAGCAACCGATGTCTCCTGCTTCATCTGGGTTATCAATCCCTGCAGACGCTGACTGAAGCGTTTACCTAAGAGGGACTGCCCCTCTTTCTGCAGTTTTTGCAGAGAATCATAGAGCGGCAGCCCCGCCTTAACCATGTCAGCGCAGAACTGGTAAATATAGATGCGCTGTTTTTTACTGAATTTTATCAACGATAATCTCCATATCCTCGTCGGTTACTGAACCAAACTCCATGGCATACCATCGCGCATCGATACGGCCACGCAAGACATGCGCCATCACTTTTTCACGGATTTCAAATCCTTCGGCTAACCCGCTGACGTTTCTGCGTTTTTCACGCCAAAGCGCATAGACATTCAGCCACTCCTTACGCGAAATAGCCGCCAGCTCATCATAAGTTGGTAAAAAGTACTCCATGGCAATCTGCCGCCCTTTGATACCGCTGTGCTTACACTGCTCACAGCCATTTTCACTGGCCTGATAAAGCGTAAACTCACGCCCCAGTATCGTTTTAACCTCATAAACTTGTTTACAGGCTTCGCACAGCACGGGAACCAGTTTCTGGCATTGCAGACCCGCGATAAATCCCGGCGTGGAAAGCTTGTCGCTACCAATCCCTAAAGCCGACATACGTTGAAGTAAGGAGACAATATTCCCGGCATGTACCGTGGTAAAACAGTAGTGGCCACTTTCAACCGCCCCTGCCAGCGCATTGGCGGAGACCTCATCGCGTATTTCCCCAACCATTAAGACATCAGGATCGCGGCGCAGCGCAGATTTTATCGCCGCATGAAACCCGCCCCCTTCCACGCTAACCACCGAACTCTGTTTTGCACCATAGATCTGGTATTCCACCGGATCTTCTACCGTCAGGAAACAGCCACGCTCGTCATAGCGGTTAATTTGCAGCCATTCCATCAGGTTTTTCAGCGTTGTCGATTTCCCTGAACCCGTGGTTCCGGCGATCACGTAGGCCCCATAAGGGTTACTGAGGATCTTTTTAAGATCGGCGATTTCATCTGGTGAAACGCCTATCTTATCCAGCGAACCAATATTCTCCTTCTGCAAGCCGGAAGGGATGATACGCAGTACCGCGTGGTAACAATCAGGGGTTTCGCCAAAGATGGGAAAGTGCGCATAGCGGAAGCGATACGGCTTACCATTCAGGCTATAAAGGATGTTCGCATTCTGCGGAATGGCCCGGTTCCAGGTGGTATCACGCGTCGTTGCCTCGACGTTATACAACACAAAAACCAGCTCATCACACTGCTGCGATTTAATCTGCATAAACGGCATCAACACGCCGTTTATGCGGGCTTCAAACAGCGCCAACACATCGTTACGGGTGATATGCAGATCGCTGGCGCCCATATTCACGACGCGCTGCAGAATATTGATTAGGCGCCTTTGAGTATCCGTAACGTCAATATCACCCTGCGCATTGTTCAGCGCCTTTAAGGAGATAAACTCAAGAACATGGAAGTACTCTTCTTCCGTGACCAATGCCAGCCCGTAGATCGGACGCTTATGCATCGACTTTAAACGTGACATCTGGAGTTCGTATTCGAACAGGCGGTCAATGCTGATGTTATAGACCAACAGATATTCGTTCGCCCCCAGAAGCGCCGTAATGCCTATCCCTTCAAAGTCCTGGTATTCCCAGACGCCGGATAGCAACTCTTCTGACGTAATACGAGAAAAACCTAAATTCACTGGGCTGCATCCTTAATCTGCAACCCTAAGCGGGTATCCCTAATCAGACGATAATTTTGGCCATCCATAACAAAGCTATCGCCAGGTTTGACATACAGCAGTTGACTGCCACTGTTATTCACTATCGCCACGCGAGAGAGCCCCCCGATCACCGACTCTAGCACCACATGCGGCGGTGTTACTGCGGGAGAGGCAGCTTTCTCCGGTTTCGTCTCTTCGGGCGCGGCTTTTGGCTGGGCTGATACGGGTTGCAATGGCTTAATCTTATCTTCACCGCGTAGCTTACGAATTTCGCTCAATTTCTTCTCGACTTCGACCTGGTTGTTGAGCCTGCGCATGGCCGCCTGGTGCTCATAGTCCTCTTCAACCTGGTTCTGGATAAACTCCTGCATCGTGATTTCAGCCGATTTTTCCTCTTCAGGCTGAGGTGCGGCAGCGGGTAGGCGAGAGCCTGGCATCGATTCTGTCGTGACCGGCGGCACAACGGGAACCGAAACAGGGACCTGGGGTGCGGCCTGTGGTTTTGGTGCTGCGACAGGAGCCTGGACCGTCGGCTGCGGTGCTGGCGGTAAATCGGTCGTCGGTGCAGCCTGCAAGGAGCCTGCCGTTGAACATACCGCGACAATCATCAAATACTTTACGCTTTGCATACTAATCCCCCAGAGACTTTAAATCCGTTTTTTAGGGTTTCAATCTTCCTAATTAAAAATGCCTCGCGATAGGCTTGTTTATACAAAGCCATCTGAGCGTCTATTTCAGTCACTTCATTATTTTCACCGCCTTTTAATTCCATAGTCCAATCAGCAGACAACATGTCATAGGACTTCACCTGACCGGATAAGCGTTTGGCTTTATCGGTTATGGATGACGCTGGCAGTGATTTATAAACAATTTCGCCCGTCGCACTCTTACCTTTGCCGGAAGATAACATTGAGTTATATGTTTTAATGTATGAGATAACCTCATCACAAGCATATAGCTCTAAAGGTTTCCCCTTTTTATAAGCACTAAGCAGCGCATTATTCTCAACCTTGACAACCATATTGTTGTATATTAACGAAGTGGTTTTTCCTGTACTATTTTTCCCCTTACCGATGGGGAATGATGGCTGATATCCCTTCCCAAAGAAATTAATCTCCGGCTGGGTCACAATCGCCCCTGGTTCAAACTCCAGCGCCAACTGGCATGCCTTTAGCGTACAGCTATATTCTATTCCTTTGAGTCTTAGGTGTAGCACTCGCAAAGGTATCTGCGCACGGTATAATTCATCAAGAATATGCATCCCAGACTTGATATCAGCTCCTTCCAGCGCCTTCTCATACCAGCTACGCACCGAGGCAATATCCGCTTTTAACGCATCAGCAGCCTGCTGTTGCTGTGCTAACGACTCATCAGCGGGGAGCTTAATATAATAATACCAATACGCGCCCCCGCCGGCACAAAGCAGCAGCATCACGATCAGAAAAATCACTAATATGCGAATCAGGGTAGACATGCCACCGCCACCGCCCTTCCAGAAATAGAGTTTTTCAAGCATAGCTTACCCAGCCACAAAGAAGTGAAGAACCAACGCCAGGACTAAAAGGAAAATGATACCGCTGGCAAAAATAAGGCCAATAACAAGTCGACGTCGCCGCTTAAGTGAGAGCTGATGGCCTCGACATTTATCGATAACGACATCCAGCTGTATATTGGTGAGCTCCGTCACTTCCAGATGTTCATACTGTTCAGTGTTTCGCATAATTTCATCAAATAATTTTTTGTCGATAAAACAATCTGTGCCACTGATAATACGACCAGCATTAATAATAAGAAGGTAAGTAAAGTCATCTTCCTGGTGGAAAAAATAGATCCCATCACCAAAGAGCTCTTTAATATAAATAGCAAAAGGTTCGTACAGCGTTGATACCTTTTCACAGTAGCCAACGGCTAACTTACCTGCATCATCTTTATACATCAGGCGCCTGTGCGCCTTTACCATACCGCGGAATGCTGCCTGCGCGCCGGGCTCCATATGCGACATTGAATCAGGCTCCCATAGGAGCCCTATCAGAATATTATGACTTAGTAATAACTTATCCATGTCAGTACCCGCGTCTAGCGTGATGTGATGGGCTGGCGGTAGTAGTCCACACCCACGACCATCACTACGGTTGCAGAAGCATCTTCTGACTTATCCTCCGCTCCCAACAATTGATACCCAAGACCACCGTTTTCATCCTTCACGTCATACTTTGCCACCATCAGCAAATCACCGGGCATAATAATGGAGGAGTTAAAAGATTCCGTGGTACTCACATTTGGCAACTGAACATCATCATATTCTTCAATGCCTTCCAGATAACGCTTAGTGAAGCCACTGACGACCTCAATACGCCCATCAGAAAGCACGCGAGGCGTAATAATGAAGCTGGTGCCGGTAACAATCTCAGAGGTTTCAACATCAACATTCACCTCTCCATTCTCATCGGTAGTACGCGTTCGACTCGACACATAGTTTTGCGTTTTGGTCATGTTAAGCGGTACGGGCATATTGTTGCGGGTAATAAACGATCCGCTTTGTAGAGAACGACTGCCCGTCAGTTGATATAGCGCATCCAGCCCGCCATTAATATCGACATGGCTGTTTTTCCAGCCAACGCTAACTCCACCGGTAAGCGAATCCAGCATACTGCTGCTAATTTTCATCGTGTTATGCGCATCGGTAAATGAAAAATTTGCGCCTGCGGAAAGCTCTTTGACTTTGGTTTTATCCAGCGTAAATATCTTATACGTCAGGATAAACTGGCGGCTATTATCCGCTTTATATTTATCCAGCGCCTTGCTTAAGGCCGCATATTCTGACGGTCTTGAATTCACCATCAGAATGGATGAATCTTTAAAAAGATTATAATTCCCGGATGAAATATAATTTTCAGCCATATCTTCGACATCATCCCAGAAGGAGGACTCAAATTTTGTTTCCGATTTTCCGGTTAAGCCACCGCTAGAAGTAGCTTCATTTCCCGACAGATCCAGGGTTGTTTCAGATTTATTATTTTCACCGTAGAAATCCAGATTAACCACATAGGTTTCATACACATTGAGCTTTAAAACGTTATGATCATCGAGTTTGGCGCTGACATCATAAAGAGAAGAAATATAATTCATAAACTCTTCGAAAGTCCCATCAAATTTTACGCTGTGGGGCTGATCCCATCCAGTATCAGACTTCGCTGAACCGCCTTTTCCGCCCATTGACCGATCGTTAATACGATAACTGATGCCGGTCTGCGCAGCGATAGCATCCATAATAACGGCAAGACTTGCCGGTTCATATGATGATATTTTGACGTGCTTGCTCATGATGCGCTGCTGCTCAACGCTGTATTCAACCTTTTTACCTATAAATGCGCTATCATATTTTATATAGGGTTTTGCTTTGGACTCTTCCTGAGAAGTGGCGCTCTGGAAATGTTCTTTTACCTGGCTATCCGCATCATATTTTTCTTCAAAATCGCTGACGCAACCCTGTAACAATATCGTTAAAGCCAACAGTCCTGTTTTCAGCTTCATCATCTTCACATCCATATAAAGTTACATATCGTCAATGACAATAACACGGTTTTTCTGGTATTTTTTGACAACCAGTCCGTAGTTTTCAGAAAAGAATAGCTCACCCAGAGACTGTAATATGTCATCATCAGTTTTACCTGACAATGTAATATTATTATAAACGACATAGTCTTTCTTACTGTTCCAGTAGAGTTTATACCCGTTACCCTCAACCCATTTTTTGACTTCCTGGCTCAATAATTCCTTTTCACGAATAACCAGAGAAGGTGCATAGGTTGGCGCAGTCAGTGACTGCTGGCCAGTAGAAAAAGGATTTACACCCGTAGTTTCCGTCAAGGTATTGGTTGACGCTGAGGCATTAAGTGCTGGTGAACCATTCAAGCTTGCAATGGCACAGGAGGAACATAACACCAGAACAATACCAAATTTTAAATTATGTTTCTTCATATACCCTCTACTGGTCTCCATCTTTATTTTATTGGTATTCTGTCGTTGATAATAAATCAGCAGGAGTACCATATTGAGGTACAGTGCTACACCATTTAGTAATGGTGTATGACACTGAAAGTGGATTGACAATATTTTTACCCTGGCCAGACTTGGCGTCGTACATTCCTAATGTGGATGTCACTATCCAGACATATTTAGAGTTAGGGAAAATCTGCTTCGACCCTTGGTTTGAATCAGGGTGAATACCACCTTCTTCCTTATCCTGGAGGGCAAATTCAATCTGAACGGTTATCCCACCCAACATTCCGACAATCTCACTGCTGCTTAACTCGCTGCGCGTTTTGTCTGGACGAGTATAAATACCACTATGTACATGGTTATCGTAAGCCGACACAGAAGAGAGGCTCGCCGATAGCTGCGGGAATAGCTCTCGGGTAATCTTCACCTTTCTAATATTACCGTCACTATCGGTTAAGGGATTTCCCTCGGCATCCCGTAATATAATCTCCTGTTCAATTTTTGGACATGTCTGAACAGCAAAACGATGACGTCCGGATAGCTTATCTTCATCGCTATAATTCGGGGTATAGTCGGGATCGTCCGTGACATCCGTTGCATAATATTCATATCCAGAATATTCACTGGTTGATGGCGTCACTAACTCATAGGCGTCATAGGCTTTTACCCTATAGTAATCAGAAATCGCGTCATATTTATGGCCAGGCATAGCCATTATTGATGACCACGTACCCATAAAAAAGTCACCAAAAAATTCATGCCCATCGTCATCTTTATAAACAATACGTTTTGGCGTACCGTCGCTTGCTAAAGCCAGATCGCCGCCATACTCTCGCTCAAAGATATACACCGGCCGGGCCGTGTTCTCCATGACCAGGTTGGATTTAAGCGTCCCTGCCATTTGATCGCCACGGGCATTCGTTGCATCGGTCATATTCAGTGCAAGGATTTGCTCCTCGCCATGCGCACCGGTTCCTGGCGCCTTGTCATAACAGAGGGTGACCTTGTTTTCCTTAGAATTCCAGCAGGTATTGCCCGCACCACCGGATCCACTTCCCCCCTGTTCGTTATCGCTCATATTGAAGGAAAAGCGCACGCCGAACTGCCCCGTCGTATAGGCGGCCACAGCACCTATATTATTCACCACATCGACGAATTCCACGGGCGTGGTGGGATCGTTCTTTTGCATGACCAGCTGCCAGTTGGCCGCACTGCTGCTACGATAAACCACGACGGCTTTAGACACGATCAAGCCGGAGTTGGTTAATGCCTTGCTGAACTGGGGGTAATAATCCACAAAACCCAGCCGGTCTTGTTTGGTATCACTTTTAAACGCCACGATGATATCGGTACGATTGATGGCCAAGGCATCATCGGCATCATCGGCATCATCGGCATCATCGGGGGCGTAAAATCCTACGCGATCGATCATCGCGGCACTGTTTTTCGCAATGCTATTCAAGCGACATGGAAGGTACTCTTTGCCAAATTCATATTTGGACTTCAATGCTGATGTACAGTTTTTGCTAATAAAAAAGTATCGCTGCTGCTTTGCACTGTTGTCCGTATCGCCCCACAGGAAGTAGTTAGCCTTCGGGCCAGTATCTTTGTCATTAGACTTATTGGTTAAACGGCGACGATAAGCTTCATTCACCTCTTTCTCATCGCTATACAGTGGATTACCGGCCTCTAAAGACGTCTCAGCATCCGAGTCCAGTACAAACGTCATAATCCCTTTCATTTCCTGCACGGCCGCACTTGCCAGATTTTCTCGCGCAGTACGATTTGCCTCTTTACGCGCATAGGTCGCATAAAAAGTTAAAGCGATACCGGCAATAGCCAATACCACAATAATTTCCAGTAATGAAAAGCCGGAATCCGGTCGTTTAGCACGCATACACATTCCAGTAATAATCAAATATCCGTCCCACAAGAGACGGATATATTCATAGTTCTAAATATTAACGGCTACCCATTACGATAATGTTGCTATCGCCATCATTGGTACAAGTCTGCGCAATAGAGGTAACGTTCAGGTTATCTGCAGTCAATGTTTTCAGTACATCGGTACCGGTAGCACCGGACAGATTCGTCACAGGGGCTGAGATTGATTTACCCGCAGTGCCTTTTACAACGGCGACATAATCCCATTTCGCGCCAATCTGCGAGATATAGTTACGGCAGGTTTCAGAATCGAGACCGTTGATCAACAGGTAGAAACCTTTATTACCGCTAGATGAAGAAGACGTCTGAACGCCACCAATCTGAAATGCATCGTTAGAGAAACTATTGAAGGCTTCATCAGCAGACACTTTACCCAACGAAACCAGCATCTGAATCGCAGCAGAGGTGCTGGTAGGCGTATCAGTAATATTGGTTTTGGTTAAAGAATACGGATCGTTATCAGCAGGATATTCACCCGCATCTTTATACGCTTCTTCCATCGCTGTACGTACGGAGTTGGTATTGTTAATGGTGTCAGTAATATCCTGCGCCGTAAATGCACGCTGTGCCAGAATAACTACCCCCGCCGCGATAACACCGATAATTCCCAGAACAATAATAATTTCCAGCAGAGTCACACCACGCTGCTTTCTCATTTCCTTCAGCTTAGCGACCTTCCGCGAGACGTTTCCTTTGAGGTCTAATACTAATGTAGTCATTATGCTTTCCTTGAATATAAATAGTGATAACACCTGATGAGACTGATGAGATTATCTTCTTCATCGCGGAGCATCTTACATGTAGTACAGCTTGAAAATTAAAAAAACCTAATACATTCAGATTATATTTATATTCACAATGGAATTATGATTATTAAATAAAATAATCAAACAACATTCCATTCATATAGCTTAAATAATACAGGCGGAGTTTTTTTAGGAATTGAGGATTGAGAATAAATACAGAGAGATAGATAGGTGATAAGGAATAGGGTGAAAAATTGCACATTAAGTACTTAAAAAAACAACTAACATCGGACTCCAATGCCGGAGCCCGATTCCTTTGACGTTTTTACACCGCTTTCACAGCATCAGCGATGCGGTGAGCAAATTCTGTCACCTGCGCTTCGTCTTCACCTTCGACCATGACACGAATCAGCGGTTCAGTGCCGGATTTACGCAGCAGCACGCGGCCACGATTACCCAGTGTAGCTTCCACTTCCGCCGCAATCGCTTTCACCGCTTCATTTTCCAGCGGGTTGGATTTACCGTCGGTATAGCGAACGTTGACCAGCACCTGCGGGAACATCTTCATGCCGCTGCACAGATCGTGCAGACTCATGTGGTTACGCACCATAGCAGCAACCACCTGTAGACCAGCCACAATGCCGTCGCCAGTGGTAGTTTTGTCCAGCAGAATCACATGACCGGAGTTTTCCGCGCCGATGCGCCAGCCTTTCTCCTGCATTTTTTCCAGCACGTAACGGTCACCTACTTTCGCCCGGGTAAATGGAATACCCAGCTGTTTAAGCGCCACTTCCAGGCCCATATTACTCATCAGCGTGCCGACAGCACCGCCGCGCAGTTGCCCCTGACGCAACGCTTCGCGAGCAATAATGTACATGATCTGGTCGCCGTCGACCTTATTACCCTGATGGTCAACCATGATGACGCGGTCACCGTCGCCGTCCAGCGCGATGCCCACGTCGGCTTTCTCGGCCAGCACGCGCGCCTGCAAAGCGCGCACATCGGTCGCGCCCACTTCTTCGTTAATGTTCACACCGTTCGGCTCGCAGCCGATAGCAATCACGGTCGCACCCAGCTCACGCAGCACGTTCGGGGCGATGTGGTAGGTGGCGCCGTTGGCGCAGTCGACCACCACTTTCAGGCCATTCAGGCTCAGTTCGTTCGGGAAGGTGCCTTTGCAGAACTCAATGTAGCGACCCGCAGCGTCGACGATGCGGCTGGCTTTACCCAGCTCAGCGGAGTCCACGCAGGTGATCTCTTTTTCCATTTCGGCTTCAATGGCCTCTTCTACGTCATCCGGCAGCTTGGTGCCGTCGATAGAGAAGAACTTGATGCCGTTATCATAAAACGGGTTGTGCGAGGCGGAGATAACGATACCGGCTTCGGCACGGAAGGTACGGGTCAGATAGGCTACCGCCGGAGTCGGCATCGGGCCGGTGAAAGAGGCAGACAGACCCGCTGCCGCCAGACCGGCTTCCAGCGCCGACTCCAGCATATAGCCAGAGATACGGGTATCTTTACCAATGATGATTTTGCGCGAACCGTGGCTTGCCAGCACCTTGCCTGCCGCCCATCCCAGCTTCAGGACGAAATCAGGGGTGATCGGCGCATCGCCCACGCGACCACGAATCCCATCGGTACCAAAATATTTGCGATTACTCATAACGTTTATTTCCCTTCGCAGACAGGGTGGCCTCAACCACACGCATCGCTTCAACAGTTTCTTTGACGTCGTGGACGCGAACAATATGCGCGCCCTGCATGGCAGCAATTACCGCGCACGCCAGGCTGCCGCTAAGGCGCTCCGACGGCCCCACGTTTAGCAGTTGACCAATCATCGATTTGCGCGACATACCGACGAACAGCGGCAGGCCGAAATGATGGAATTCTGACAAACGCGCCAGTAATGCATAGTTATGGGAGAGATTTTTACCGAAACCGAACCCCGGGTCGAGCAACAATTTATCTTTTGAGATCCCCGCCTGTTCGCAGCGCGCAATTTGTTCAACGAAATAGCGGTTCACCTCAGCAAAGACATCGTCGTATTTCGGCGCGTCCTGCATGGTTTTCGGATTGCCCTGCATATGCATCAGCGAAACCGGAAGCCCGGTTTCGGCCGCCGCCTCCAGAGCCCCCGGTTCACTGAGTGAACGGATATCGTTGATAATATGCGCCCCGGCACGGGCGGACTCACGGATCACTTCCGGCTTGGAGGTATCGACAGAGATCCATACCTCAAAGCGCTGTGCGATGGCTTCTACCACCGGAATCACGCGTTCAAGCTCTTCTTCAACGCTGACGTCCAGCGCGCCTGGACGGGTAGACTCACCGCCCACGTCAACGATAGTGGCCCCAGCGTTAATCATCAGATTCGCATGTTTCACCGCCTCAACCAGCGTATTGTGCGTGCCGCCGTCGGAAAAAGAGTCCGGCGTGACGTTGAGGATCCCCATGACGTGAGGATGGGAGAGATCCAGAATGGAGCCCTGAGCGGTGAGTTTCATAGCGAGTCCTTTTGTTTTCTCTTTCTTAAATATAAAAAACCCCGGGGCAAGCCCCAGGGTTTCAGATGATGCACAGTCTTCCACGAGGGAGAACTTATTTATCGCCCAACTGCTCTGACATGGTGCCAGAGCCCGGCGCGCGCGGTTCATCAACCGGACGCGGTGCACTCGGCTTGCCGGTGCTGCCAGAGTTGTTGCTGTTGGACGAACCCGGTTCTTCCCAACCCGCTGGCGGACGCACGTCGCGACGGGCCATCAGGTCGTCAATCTGCGGCGCATCGATGGTCTCATATTTCATGAGCGCATCTTTCATCGCGTGCAGAATGTCCATGTTGTCGTTCAGCAACTGACGCGCACGACCGTAGTTACGTTCGATCAGCGCCTTCACTTCCTGGTCGATGATACGCGCGGTTTCATCGGACATGTGTTTCGCTTTGGCTACAGAGCGGCCCAGGAATACTTCACCCTCTTCTTCCGCATACAGCAGCGGACCGAGTTTGTCGGAGAAGCCCCACTGAGTCACCATGTTACGCGCCAGGTTCGTCGCGACTTTAATATCGTTCGACGCACCGGTGGAAACGTGTTCAACGCCGTAGATGATCTCTTCCGCCAGACGACCGCCGTACAGGGTCGAGATCTGGCTTTCCAGTTTCTGACGGCTGGCGCTGATTGCGTCGCCTTCAGGCAGGAAGAAGGTCACACCCAGCGCACGACCACGCGGGATAATCGTCACTTTATGCACCGGATCGTGTTCCGGTACCAGGCGACCGATAATCGCGTGGCCCGCTTCGTGGTATGCGGTGGATTCTTTCTGCGCTTCCGTCATCACCATGGAGCGACGTTCCGCACCCATCATGATTTTGTCTTTCGCTTTTTCGAACT
>PPYE01740489.1_pt1 | contig 16228 bp, 15 predicted proteins | sample 1559881 | NCBI WGS metagenome assembly PPYE01 (sample SAMN08240022, study PRJNA423297) | Human gut metagenome, whole genome shotgun sequencing project. | reverse complement strand
CCTCCTTCTTCGCCCGAAAGCGTTAGCTGCACCAGCTATTTTGTTGCGCCGCCAAAAGATGAGAAGGGTAATCCGAGGTTTGGCAAAGGGGAGTGCCTGCGGAGAAAAAGAATCCGGGAGAACTACCAGGCTATTACCGGCCTTCTCTCGAAGAAATCGGAAAAGATGTTTTTTACTCTGATTTATGACGGGGAAGCTATCCATATCATGTCCCACCAGACAAAAGAACAAGAACTGCATCAACTGGCAGACTACAGTTTGACTTTGGAAGAGGCGGAAGAAATTACAAAAAATCCGTGCGACGAACTGGGAATTCATGAGCTTACCGAAATAGAACGAGAGGTAATTTATAAACTTGCTACACAAAAACCCTGTACATTGATTCGCAACGGGAAAAATTTCTATGTTGTAAACCGCGACGGGCAGATCATTGATTTTAAGGAAAAAGAGTAAGAATAAAGCAGGGAAATAGCTCCTGTAAACACGAAGCACGGACAAACTGTGAAAGATTGTCCGTGCTTTTTGTTTTATGATGAAAAAAGGCCAAAATGAATATAAAAATGTTTCCTGATGTGGTATACTGGAATTAACAGCACAAAAAGTAATGATAAATTGAAAGGAAGATATTCCATGAAGGCATACATAACTGGCATACTGGCAGTGGCTTGCGTTGCTTCCCTGGGTGGGAATTTCTATCTGTATGGGAACAACCGTGCCATGCAGCAGCAACTGGCTCAGCAGCAGGAGCAGATTGCCCAGCTCACTGTCCAGGCAGAGGAAGCGGATACCACCATCGCGGATTTGCAGTCCCAGTTGGAGCAGGCAGAGGCAGAGCAAAGCACTCAGGGCGCAACTGATAAGGTAACCCCGCAGGCACCCAGTGGTGACGAAGCCATTAAGCAGGATATCGAACAGCAGCTGCCCCAGACCACTCCGCAGGCACCGGACCCAGATAAGGATTACTCTAACATGTCTGGCAACGATTTGCTCGAGGAAATCCTTGGCAATAACAATATACCCAGTGGCGGAACCTCTAGCGGCGATTACAGCAGTGATAAACCCGGCATGGGTTGGAACAATATCACGGATTCGGACCCCAACGCCACAACCGGAAATAACGGGTTTACAAACGAAGATTTCAACTGGGATTAACCCAGCTTTTTATTATCCATGGAGCTGATGGAGCAGTAGGCCGATACAGCTACTCAGGCCATCAGTGGGGTTGGATAGTCGAAGTCTACGTCGCAACAACTGAAAGTGGCAAACTCGATGAATCCCGCACAAAAACCTTCGGTTTTTAAAAATAGAAAAGGGCTGTTCCCTATTTCGAAATATATCCCCTTAGGAAATCAATATCAAGGGTAAATCAACAGGCTTTGCCCGCCCTTGACATTGCTTTGCTGAGGGGATTTTTGCTTGACAAGGCAAACGACCTCCATAAAGCAGGCTTGAAAACAGCTGCCTCAAGGGGATATAATGAAAATGTTGAAAAAGGGGGGCTGATTATGACGGGTGTCATTTATGCGAGATACAGCAGCGATAACCAGCGTGAAGAATCCATAGAAGGACAGCTGCGCGAATGCAAGGAATTTGCGCAACGACAGGGCATTACCCTTCTGAACACTTATATCGACCGAGCCCTGTCTGCAAAGACAGATCACCGACCGGACTTCCAGCGAATGATTCAGGACAGCGCGAAAGGTTTGTTTGATGTAGTACTGGTTTGGAAGCTGGACAGATTTGCCCGAAATCGCTATGATAGCGCCCATTACAAGGCGATTCTGAAGAAAAATGGAGTAAAGGTGGTTTCCGCAAAGGAACCAATAGCAGAGGATAGCACAGGTATTTTACTGGAATCCCTGTTGGAAGGATATGCTGAATTCTACAGTGCAGATTTATCCGAAAAAGTTATCCGAGGAATGACCGATAACGCATTAAAATGTAAATACAATGGCGGCAGTTTGCCGATTGGATATACTGTGGACGAAAATCAATTCTTCCAGATTGACCCTGTAACTGGGCCAGCAGTGCTGGAAGCCTTTACGCGCTATGCTAATGGTGCAACCATTAAGGAAATCACAGACTTGTTAAATGAAAAGGGCGTTCGTACCAATAGCAGCAACCAAGCCAAATATGGCAGAAAAAAGGGTGTCAGAGGCAATCGCCCAATAAGTATCAACATTGTAACCCGTATGCTAAAAAATCGTCGCTATATTGGGGAATATCGGTACAGAGATATTGTAACGCCGGGGGGAGTACCAGCGATTGTGCCGAAGGAACTGTTTGAGAAAGTGCAGGAACGCTTGGAGAAAAATAAAAAGGCACCAGCGCGCTTCAAAGCAGAGGACGCCTATTTGCTCACGACCAAGCTGTACTGCGGCAAATGTGGAGCATATATGACAGGGGAAAGCGGTACCAGTCATACAACAAAGGTTTATCATTATTACAAATGCTTTCACACCAGAAAGCCCAGGACTTGTGACAAAAAGAATATCAAGAAGGATTGGATTGAAAATCTTGTTCTAGAACAAATTCAAAATATTATTCTGGACGATTCAATTTTGGAGTATCTTGCGGACATTTTGGAGGAAGTACAAAGCCGGGAAAATACCTTCCTGCCTTCTCTGAAAAAACAGCTTGCAGAGACTGAAAAGGCAATTGAAAATATGCTCAACGCCATTCAAGCGGGTATCTTCACTTCTTCCACCAAAAAGCGCCTTGATGAATTAGAAGAAAGTAAAAGCAGCCTGGAAGTGCAAATTTTGCAGGAGGAAATTCGAAAGCCAGTTTTGACCCGTCAGCAGATTTTGTTCTGGCTCCACCGCTTCCGTAAGATGGATATTTCCAATCTGGAACACCGGCAGCGGCTGATTGATACTTTTGTCAATGCAATCTATGTATATGAAGATAAAATAATCCTGACTTTTAACTATAAGGAAGGTACCAAGACCATTTCTCTGGACGAAATAAATGGTTCGGATTTGGATTCAATCGCTGCACCAAGCAGAAAGGCATCCGACCCGGGTGCCTTTTTTGTTTTGCGCTGCCGGCCTTCTGCGGAGGCCGGGCGGGACATATCCATAGCCTTTGTGCGCGAATTGCTCCCCGCAGGCTGGCTGCCCGGCAGATGGGGCATTTTCTCCGTCCCGGCTGCGTGTGATCGGGTGGGGCACATCCACAGCCTTTGGGCACGAATTGCTCCCCGCAGGGGCGCATGGGACAGGGCTGATTTGTTCCGGGGCGTTCTCTGCGAAGATTGACCGCTGTTTCCGGGAAAGACTGTCCCCGTTTTTTCGCTTCAGAAGCCGCAAAATCCATGGAAAAATTTCCGCGAAACCCCGCACTGATAGAACAGAACCAGCCGGAAGCAATCCGGAAGATAAGGGAGAGATAATCATGAAGAATCGGAAGATCTGGGCGGCAGTATTGGCACTGTGCCTTGTGCTGGCGGGGTGTACTGCCGGGACAGGCGGGGAGTCCGACGGCGAACAGGAGGGACAGTCCGCATCGGCGGCAGAGAGCCAGACCGGGAGTGAAGCGGAAGCCCCAAGCGAGCCGGAACCCCCGGCACTCCCCGAGCTGCCCGAGGGGCCGGTGACAGCGGCAGACGCCGAGGAGCTGAGCGGGTATCTGGAGCTGGCGATGCAGCGGGCAGAGCAGCCCCCGGCGGTGGAGGCGGCGTTCCTGGACAGCGAAGCCGATCCGGAGATGACCGTGCGGAACCTCTACTATGCGCTGCTGTCCGAGCACCCCGAGTGCAAGTATGCCTATGATCTGGCGATGGAGCGGACCGGGGACGGCCTGTATCGGATCACCTTTTCCTATATGCCTTACCGCACCGGCGATTATCCTGCGGACTTTGCCGGGGAGGAGGCAGGCAGCTTCGGGGAGCTCATCGCCCTGGCACAGGAGCATCTTGACCAGGCCGAGATCCCGGTGCGCGTCACCGACCCCAGCCTGACGGTGGACGATCTGGGCCGGGCATTGCAGCAGGTGGGCGGCGGGTATCTGCTCTGTCAGCTCAGCCGGGACGGCACCGCCATCACTGTTACGCCCCAGAACGGCCTGACTCATCAGGCGGCGCTGGACCGTCTGGCAGAGATCGAGACGCTGGCACAGCAGATTGTGGAGGAGTGCGTCACCGACTCCATGACCCTCCCGGAACAGGCGGAAGCCCTCTATACCCGGCTCACTGACCGGGTGGCCTATGATTCCCGCTACTATACTGATCCGGGTTCCATGCCCTATGAATCCACTACCGCCTATGGGGCGCTCAAGGACGAGCTGGCGATCTGCGGCGGGTATGCCCAGGCATTGCAGGCGCTGTATGAGCAGGTGGGGATTCCCTGCCTGACTGTAAGCGGACGGTGGAACGGCGAGAACCACATGTGGAACCTGGTCTGGCTGGACGGGGAATGGCGGTACTGTGACGCCACCAGTGACCGGGGACGGTCGGAATTCGGGTTTGGCTGCTACCGGGTGACCGCGGAAAACCTCTGGGGACACACCTGGGATCAGGATTGGGTTGCCCGGCTCACCAGCGGCCTGAAAGTGTAACTAAAAATGGCATGATTTGTGGTTTTTGTGTGAATATTAGCACTCTACTATTGACAGTGCTAACGCATAGAGCTATAATAAAAGCGTACCAAAGAGGAGGGCCGGAAAGAGAAGAAGGCCCGCCGGTTGGCAAACAGCGATTCAATCGAATGGAGGAATGATGTATGCTGCCTGTACTTTTTGGTGAAAACCTGTTTGATGATTTCTTTGACGATTCCTTTGAGCGGGAGCTGCGTGCAATGAACCGCAATCCGCTGTATGGCAAGCATGGCCGCAATCTGATGAAGACCGATGTCCGGGAAAACGGCGACAACTATGAACTTGCCATTGACCTGCCCGGCTTTGACAAGGACGAGATCCAGGTGAACCTCAAGGACGGCACCCTGACTGTGAGCGCGTCCAAGGGTCTGGATAAGGACGAGCAGGACAAGGACGGACGGTATATCCGTCGGGAACGGTACTATGGTTCGTCCAGCCGGAGCTTCTATGTAGGCGACCTGCGCCCTGAGGAGATCAAGTGCAAGTATGAGTCGGGTGTCCTGAGCATCACCGTGCCCAAGAAGGCTCAGCAGGAGCTGCCCGCATCCACCCGCATCGCCATTGAATAATTCCCCAAGCCAATCAAAGCCATGGAGCATAAAGCCCCATGGCTTTTTTGTTGGGCGGGGGAGGTTTCAGCGGAACGCCCCGTGCATGACTTGCAGGCGGGCACGGGCCGGGATTCCCCGCACAGCCCGGCAAGGTGGGCCGGAGCGGGGGTTCCCAGGTTGTTCCGGCACAGACCCGGGCGGCATACAGATGGGGCGGATTCCCATTGGGGGGATCATTTGGTATTTCCAATCGATCCGATAAAAAATCCGTATTTTACAAATCAGTGTCCCAACCGCTATAATGGAAGGCAGACAGTTCATGGAAAGGAAGCGGATTTCATTGGCAGAACGAAAGGGTGTCCTGACAAAACTCTTTTTCTCCACCCTCTATCTGAGCGCCTTCACCTTTGGCGGGGGATATGTGATTGTCACCCTGCTCAAGCGCAAATTTGTGGATGAGTACCACTGGATCGAGGAGGACGAAATGCTCGATCTGGTCGCCATCGCCCAGTCGGCTCCCGGCGCCATTGCCGTCAACGGTGCCATTGTGGTGGGCTATAAGCTCGCCGGACTCCTGGGCGTTGTCACTGCCATCACTGCCACCATCATTCCGCCCTTTGTCATTATCTCGCTGATCTCCGCCTGTTATGCCGCCTTCCGGGATAACCTCATCATCAGCCTGATGCTCGAAGGCATGCAGGCCGGTGTGGGTGCTGTCATCGCCTCGGTGGTGTATGAGATGGCCTATGTCTTTTACCATGGCAGGGATACCGCCTCGATGATCCTGATGGCTGCCGCCTTTGTAGCCGGATGCGTGTTCGGCGTCAATGTGGTGATCGTTGTCCTGGCTGCCGGGGCCATCGGTGTTGTCCGTACCCTTGCCGCCCGCCGGAAGGAGGCTGTAAAATGATCTATCTCCAGCTTTTCCTGAGCTTCCTGCAGATCGGGCTTTTCAGCTTCGGCGGCGGATATGCTGCCATGCCCCTGATCCAGGATCAGGTGGTCACCCGGTATGGCTGGCTCTCCATGGCAGAGTTCACCGACCTTATCACCATCTCCCAGATGACCCCCGGCCCCATCGCCGTCAACTCCGCCACCTTCGTGGGCATCCGCATTGCCGGAATCTCCGGGGCGCTGGTGGCTACCTTCGGCTGTATTCTGCCCTCCTGTATCCTGGTCACTGCCATTGCCCGGCTCTACCTCAAGTACCGCAATATGTCGGTGCTCCAGGGAGTGCTCGGTTCGCTGCGCCCGGCGGTGGTCGCCATGATTGCCTCGGCGGGCATCTCCATTCTCCAGACCGCCTTCTGGGGCGGCGCCGCTGTGACCTTCTCGGGCATCAGCTGGCTGATGGTCGCCCTTTTTGTAGTGGCCCTCCTGCTGCTCCAGACCCATCGCATCGGCCCCATCCAGGTGATGCTTCTGGCAGGCCTGGCCCGGGTGGGAGCGTCGCTCCTGCTGGGAATATAGAAAAATCTGCCCTCTGTCCGCCCGGACAGGGGCTTTTTTATTTCCCGGGGATACAATGGCGGGCAGAACTGTGATAGAATATCAGTAGAAAATATCCCATACAGCGCCGCCTTCCGGGCGGCAGACGAGGAGAGGAAGTGCAAAGCGATGAAGATCATTGAACGGGAGGAGATCCTCCGGCGGCTGACCCCGGCCTGGTGCATCGGCCTGATGCGGGACTGTCTGTCCCAGCTGGAGGAGGGCAGGGCAGTGCAGTACCTGCGCACCGTCACCCCGCTGCCCTCGGGGGACATCATGGGCTATATGCCGGCGGCGGTATCCGGGGCATTCGGAGCCAAGGTCATCACCGTGTTCCACCACAACGGAGAAAAGGGTCTGCCCTCCCATCAGGGGAGCGTGCTGCTTTTTGACGGCGAAACCGGTACCCTCCAGGCCATGCTGGACGGCGGCGCCATCACCGAGATCCGCACCGGTGCAGCCAGTGCCGTTGCCACCGATCTGCTGGCCCGTCCCGATGCCGAAGTGCTGGCGCTGATCGGAAGCGGCGCCCAGGCCCGGAGCCATCTGCTGGCGATCCGGGAGATCCGCAAGCTCCGGGAGGTGCGGGTGTGGAGCCCCAGCCTGGAGAGCGATACCCGTTTTGCCCGGGAGATGGGCGAGCTGACCGGCCTGCCGGTGCGCATCTGCGCGTCGGCAAAGGAGGCCGCGGAGGGGGCGGACATTCTCTGCACCCTGACCCCGTCCAAGACCCCGGTACTGGAACGGGAATGGCTGAAGCCCGGCGCCCATGTGAACGCCGTGGGAGCCTGTTCGGCGGACGCCCGGGAACTGACCGGCGAGCTGGTGCGGGACAGCGTCTTTTACTGCGACAGCGTCGAGTCGGTGATGGCAGAGAGCGGCGACTTCCTGATCCCGCTGCGGGAGGGGCTCTTCGGAGAGGAACATCTCCGGGGCACCCTGGGCGAACTGCTGCTGGGCAGGAAGCCCGGACGCACCTCCCCTGAGGAGATCACCGTCTATGAATCGCTGGGGCTGGCAGTGGAGGACATCGCCTGTGCCGAAGCCCTCTGCCGTCCCGCCGCGAAACTGTAACCGGCAGGATAGAAAAACAGAAAAAATACCGCCCTGGCAGCACCGGGGCGGTATTTTTTTCTGATAAGCGAAAGGTATGGCTGGAAGGTGCCGGGCGGTGTGATGTCCGGCGCTTTCCTATTTATATAGGGGAGGGCTGTCCCCGGCGCTGTATGCCGTGTGCGGGGCGGAACCGGGGATCAGTCCCGGTGCTCGTCCAGGTAGCGGGCGGCGCAGTAGGCATAGAGGGCAGCGCCCCGGTACAGCACCGACTCGTCCACGATCATCTTCGGGTTGTGGGCGCCGCAGGTATGGCCCTCGGCAATGCTGCCCACGCCCAGATGGAACATGGCAGCGGGGATCTGCTCCGCCACGGCGGTGAAGTCCTCGGTGCCGCTGAGCCCGGTGAGCTCGATGACATCGCCGGCGCCGAACAGCTCGGCACAGTAGCCGCTCACCGCCTCGCAGACTGCCGGGTCATTGTAGAGGGAGGGCATGCCGTAGACAAATTCCACCTCGGCCTTGCCCCGGAAGGTGGCGGCAGTGCCCTCGCAGATCTCCTTGACCCGCTCCTTGAGGAAGGCACGCATCTCCCGGTCAGCAGCCCGCACCGAGATCTCCACGGCACAGCTGCCCGACAGGGTATTGCAGCTGGAGCCGCCGTGAATGGTGCCCACCAGCACCATGGCGCGGTCGTCCATGGCGACCTCCCGGGCCAGGATCTCCTGGAGGGCGATCACCGCATGGGCGGCAATGTTGATGGCGTCCACGCCCTTCTGGGGAGTGCTGCCGTGGGCGTCCTTGCCGGTGAAGGTCACCTTGATGGCATCGCCCGAGAAGTTGGCAACGCCCGGCTTATAGGAGATCTTGCCCGCAGCAGTGTCCTCGCCGCCGCCCACCGAGATGTGCAGGCCGATGCCCGCATCCACTCTGGGGTTCTCCAGCAGGCCGTGCTCGATCATATCCTTGGCGCCGGCGAGCAGTTCCTCGGCGGGCTGGAACATGAGCTTGACACAGCCGGGCAGTTCCCCGGCGTGTTCCGAGAGCAGCCGGGCGGCGGCAAGCAGCATGGCGGTGTGGGTATCATGTCCGCAGGAGTGGCAGTGACCATTCTGCGCCGCAAAGGGCAGTCCCGATTCCTCGGTCATGGGCAGGGCGTCCATATCGCCCCGGAGCAGGAAGCACTTGCCCTTTTTGGGGTCGCCGATGACGCAGGTGATGCCGGCCTTTCCGCAGCGGACAGGGGTGAGGCCGTATTCCCGGAGTTTTTTCTCCACAAAGGCAGTGGTCTGGGGCAGGTCAAAGCCGGTTTCGGCATAGCTGTGGAGGGTGCGGCGGTTTTCGATGAGTTCCTCCCGGAGTTCTTCGGCACGGTTCAGGATCATAGTGGCGTTCATAATCAGATCTTCCTTTCCAATATGTAGAATTTCCAGTGATTTATACAGAATTCCGATGGATTCGCCATCGGCGATAGAACTGTTTTGCGGGAATCATGGAAAAATCCCTCCTCTGCGGCAATAAAAAACGGCTTTTGTCCCTGCAAACGGGACAAAAGCCGTAGCTTCTGCGGTACCACCCATCTTGACGCCTGAAATTGAAAGCGTCCGCCTCAGACACGCCCAACAGCGTGTGCGCCCGGATAACGGCAGGCCAGACCGTCTGATTTTACTGGGCCGGAGAAAATTCCTCCGGCGGTTCGCTCAGCCCTCGCGGGTCCATTCGTCCGGGGGCCTGCGGCTGCACTCGCACCAACGGCAGCTCTCTGTGCGCGGTCTCCCCGGATTACTTCTCCCGGTCAAAGGTTTCTGTGGCTGTTTGATTTGCCTTCATTATAGAAAAGCGCCGGGGCTTTGTCAAGTCTGTTTTGAGGGCTTTTTCGGGGGAAACTGGCAAAATATTTGTACAAATCGGAATATTATATAGAAATATTACAGATTTTCTCAGCGGTTGAGCAGATAAATCCCCAGATTGAGATACCCGGCTACCCCCAGCCAGAGCAGATAGGGCACCAGGGCCAGGGCAGCTTTCCAGTCGATGGCGGCAGAGCGCCGGATCAGGTCGGCCACCAGCAGGAACAGCACAATGAGCACCAGCAGGGCAGCCAGCCACCAGCCGCCCAGGAAGAAGAGAAGCGGCCAGAGGAAGTTGAGCGCCAGGGTGAGCACATACTCGCCCAGGGCTTCCCAGCGGGCGGGGGAGGAGGACTTCCAGATGCGCCAGCTGGCATACCCCATGAGCAGGTAGAGAATGGTCCATACCACCGGGAATACCCAGCCGGGCGGGGCAAAGGGCGGTTTTTTGAGCAGCTTATAGCCGGACATGGCACTGCGTGTGAAATATCCTGCCAGTCCGCCCACTGCCAGCGGCAGGAACAGGGCAGGCAGCAGGGAGGAGAGCTTGTGTTTCAACGGAAGATCACCTGCTTTCAGGGGAGTATGGGATATGGATAGTGTACGCCGGGAAATGGCGGATTATGCAAATGGAACAAAACAAAAATATACTTAGGCTTCCTAATTATAAAGAGGGCTAAAAATGCGAATAATTTGTGAACTTGCACATTCTTTGATTGACATAATTATTTAATTGCGCTATGATAGTTTGGTAGCGAACAATGTGACACAGAAAGGAGTTTGTCCGGATTGAGCCATAAGGAAACGATCCTGTATTCCCTGAAGATGATCGACAATCTGGTGCGGAAGCTGATGGACCGGCATATTACTGCGGATAAGCAGGGACTGACGATTATGCATACCTGGATTGTGGGTTTTCTCTACAATAATCCTGACCGGGCGGTATACCAGCGGGATATTGAACGGGAATTCCGGGTCAATCGGGCGACGGTATCAGGCATGATCTCCCTGATGGAACAGAAGGGACTGATCCGCCGGCTGAGTGTATCCCATGATGCACGGCTCAAAAAGCTGGAGCTTACCCAGTTGGGTCGGGAACTGCATGAAAAACAGGTCCGCCGGTTTGAAGCGCTGGAAGGAACCATGGAAGATGCCCTGACTCCGGAAGAACTCAGGCAGCTGTTTGTCATCACAGACAAACTGCGGCATACTCTGGAAACACTGGTTCAGAATGATTAAAGGAGGGGAATGATCCGATTATGACGAACACAGTCAAGCAGCTGAGCAAAAGCGTGCGGGAGTATAAGCGGGATGCCATCCTCACTCCGGTATTTGTAATCGGCGAAGTTGCCATGGATGTTGTAATCCCGATGCTGATCTCCAATCTCATCGATTACGGCATTACACCCGGCAACATGGACTACATTTACACGGTGGGATTCCAGCTGGTAGTTGCCTGTCTGGTGGCACTGGCCCTGGGAGTTCTCTCGGGCCGGCACGCAGCCAAGGCTTCCGCCGGTTTTGCCAAGAACCTGCGCAAGGATATGTACTACAATGTACAGAACTTCGCGTTTTCCAACATTGATAAGTTTTCCACACCCAGTATCATCACCCGTATGACCACCGATGTCACCAATGTGCAGATGGCCTTCCAGATGGTGATCCGTGTGGCAGTGCGGTCGCCCATCATGCTGATTTCGGCACTGTTCATGGCCTTCCGCCTGGGCGGCAAGATGGCAATGGTTTATCTCATTGTCATTCCTGTGCTGGGCTTCGGACTCTACTTCATCTCCACTTCGGTTGCCAAGATCTTCAAGCGGGCATTCAAGCGGTATGATACCCTCAATGCCGTAGTTCAGGAGAATGTAAGCGGTATCCGGGTTGTAAAGAGCTATGTCCGTGAGGACTATGAGATCAAGAAGTTCACCGATATGTCCGATGGCATGCGGCAGGACTTCACCAAGGCCGAAACCCGTCTGGCCCTCAATATGCCCATGATGCAGCTGTGTATTTACAGCACCATGACAGCCATCTTCTGGTTCGGTTCCCGGTTCATTCTGTCTGGCGGCATGACCACCGGCAACCTGATGAGCCTGGTTACATACACCATGCAGATGCTCAACTCGATGATGATGCTCTCGATGGTATTCACCATGATCGTAATGTCCCGTGCTTCCATGGAGCGTATCGCAGAACTGCTCCGTGAAACCCCCGACATCCAGAGCGCCCCGGACGGCGTCAGCGAAGTCAAGGACGGCAGCATCGAGTTCAGGAATGTATCCTTCAGCTATAAGGGTGAGGGTACCAATCCCAGCCTGATGGATGTGAACCTCTCCATCCGCAGCGGCGAGACCATCGGTATCATCGGTTCCACCGGTTCTGCCAAGAGTACCCTGGTACAGCTGATCCCGCGGCTCTATGACACCACCGAAGGCGAAGTGCTGGTAGGCGGCGTCAATGTCAAGAACTATGATCTGGAAGCACTGCGCAACTCGGTTGCCATGGTACTGCAGAAGAATGTACTGTTCTCCGGTACCATCAAATCGAACCTGCGCTGGGGCGATGAGAATGCCACCGAGGAAGAGATGATCACCGCCTGCAAGCATGCTCAGGCCGATGACTTTATCCAGAGCTTCCCGGACAAGTATGATTCCCGTATTGAACAGGGCGGTACCAATGTATCGGGCGGACAGAAGCAGCGTCTGTGTATTGCCCGCGCACTGCTCAAGAAGCCCAAGATCCTGATCCTGGACGACTCCACCAGCGCGGTGGATACCAAGACAGATGCCATGATCCGGGATGCCCTTGCCAATGACCTGGCAGACACCACCAAGATCATTGTAGCCCAGCGTGTAACCTCCATTCAGGATGCGGACCGCATCATTGTAATGGACGAGGGCCGCATCAATGGTATCGGCACCCATGAGGAACTGCTCCGGACCAATGAGATCTACCGCGAAGTATACACATCACAGCAGAAGGGAGGAGACGAAGAGAATGCCCAGAATGAATAGTACCGCACTGCGGGACGAAAACAAGGTTGGCATCAAGCATGTGAACAAGAATGCCCTGAGCCGTCTGCTGAAGATTATCTTCTCGGATCACCGGGGCGCTCTGATTGTGGTAATGGTCTGCATTCTGATCACAGTATTCACCAATGTAGCCAACTCCATGTTCCTGTCCACCCTGATTGATGACTATATCACCCCCATGCTGGCAAGCGGCAGCCGGGACTTCTCCGGTCTGGACCGTGCCATCACCACTATGATCGGCATCTATGCCGCCGGTATTCTGGCTTCCTTTACCTATCAGCGGCTGATGGCCTATGTGACCCAGGGCACCATGAAGAAGATCCGTGACCAGATGTTCTCCCACATGCAGACCCTGCCCATCCGGTATTTTGATACCCACAGCCATGGCGGCATCATGAGCCATTATACCAACGATACCGATACCCTGCGTCAGATGATCTCCATGAGCATCCCGCAGATCTTCTCGGCTACCGTAACCATTATCTCGGTATTCTGCGCCATGCTCTATACCAGCATTCCGCTGACCATCTTTGTGCTGTTCACCCTGGCGATCATGGTGTTCACCTCCGGTCAGATCGGCAGGCGCAGCGGCAAGTACTTTATCCGTCAGCAGAATGAGATCGGTGAAGTAAACGGCTATATCGAGGAAATGATCGAAGGTCAGCGTGTAGTACAGGTATTCTGCCATGAGGAGCAGGCCAAGGCTGACTTTGATAAGAAGAATGATTCCCTCTGCGAGGCCATGACCAAGGCCAATACCTATGCCAATATCCTGATGCCCGCTGTTATGAGCCTGGGCAACCTGCAGTATGCTCTGATCGCTCTGCTGGGCGGCGCGCTGGCGATCAACGGCATCGGCGGCACCACACTGGGTACCGTAGCTACCTTCATGACCCTGAGCAAGAGCTTCAATATGCCCATTTCCCAGGTATCCCAGCAGCTCAACTCCATTGTTATGGCGCTGGCTGGCGCGGAGCGTATCTTCGACCTCATGGACGAGGAGCCTGAAACCGATGAGGGCAATGTCACCCTGGTCAACGCCAAGTTTGACAAGGACGATCAGCTCATCGAAAGCGAAGAGGAAACCGGTATCTGGGCCTGGAAGGTTCCCCACAAGGAGGACGATGGCTTCGATTATGTACAGCTCAAGGGTGAGGTACGGTTCTACGATGTAGACTTCGGCTACACCCCGGACAAGATTGTCCTGCATGACATCAGCCTCTATGCGGAACCCGGCCAGAAGATCGCCTTTGTAGGTGCTACCGGTGCCGGTAAGACCACCATTACCAACCTCATCAACCGGTTCTATGATATTGCCGATGGCAAGATCCGGTATGACGGCATCAATATCAACAAGATCAAGAAGGGTGACCTGCGCCGCAGTCTGGGCATTGTGCTCCAGGATGTAAGCCTGTTCACCGGCACCATCCGGGAGAATATCCGGTATGGCAAGCTCACTGCCACCGACGAGGAAGTCTATGCGGCAGCACAGCTGGCTGGTGCGGACAGCTTTATCCATCTGCTGCCGGACGGCTATGATACCGTCCTCACCGGCGGCGGCACCAGTCTTTCCCAGGGCCAGCGGCAGCTGCTGTCCATTGCCCGTGCGGCAGTGGCAGACCCGCCGGTTATGATCCTGGACGAGGCAACTTCTTCCATCGATACCCGTACCGAAGCCATTGTTCAGCAGGGTATGGACAGCCTGATGTATGGACGCACTGTCTTTGTCATCGCTCACCGGCTCTCCACCATCCGCAACAGCGATGTCATCATGGTACTGGATCATGGACACATCATCGAACGCGGCAACCACGAAAAGCTGCTCGCCGAGAAGGGCACCTACTATCAGCTCTATACCGGTGCGTTCGAACTGGAATAAGCAAGCATTCCCCAAACTTTTACCTCTTTATGAAAACATCTCCGGAGAGAATTTCTCTCCGGAGATGTTTTTTTATGCGGATGGTTCAGTTTTTGAGGAAGTCACACTTCTGGCACTGGCGGAGCAGCCCGGCCTGATCGTCCTTGGTATAGGCGCCCGACCACCGGCAGATGCTCTGGAGAATGGGGACAACTGTCTTTCCCTTTTCCGAGAGGCAGTATTCCACCCGGGGCGGGATCTCGTTATAGGAATGGCGTTCCACCAGCTCATCGGCAATGAGTTCCTTGAGGGCGGCAGCCAGTACGGCATCGGTGATATTGAGCATTTCTCCCCGCAGGGCACTGTACCGCAGGGTGCCCTTTTCATTGAGGACGCAGATAATTCTCGACTTCCATTTGCCGCCGAATACACTGAGCCCATATTCCAGCGGACAGCGGATTTCCTTTTCAGTTTTGGGCTGACGCATGATTGATACCTCCCATGGGAACAGGATTTTCTGTTAGATAGAATAGCAGATTGGCTATGGAAATACAAGCGGATATGAAATAAATAAGCTGCTCAGGAAAAGAATATCCATATACTATGAAAATTATAAGATACTTATAGTTTTCATGATATATTGCGGGAGAGTGGAAATACTGATACAATGGGAATATCGCCGGAGCAAGGGCTCCGGGAATCCAAAAAAACTGACTTAACAGGAGGAAACCCCTTTATGATTACCGTAACTGGTACACGCGAAAACTACATTGCCGAAATGACTGCCGACCGCGGCACCCTGAACGCCACCCACTGCGATATTCCGGTGGAGCAGGGCGGACAGAACGCCTATATGCGTCCCGGCGAGACCCTGCTCTCCGCCCTGGGCGCCTGCATGAACATCACCGCCCGGAAGTATCTGAACCGGGACGGCCTGGACTATGAGAGCGTCACCGTCAAGGCCGAGATGGCACGGGAAAACGGCGTCACCAAGATCCGCACCAAGCTGGAGATCCACGGCGCCCTGAGCCAGGCCGATAAGGATCGGATCATCGCGGAAGTGGCCTCCTGCCCGGTATGCGAGATCCTGTCCGGCCCCATCGAGCTGGGCAAGCTGGACTGATTTTCCCTCCGGCACCTCCCACAGCTTTGCAGCAGAAGAGCCCTGACCAGGGCTCTTTTTGTTTTGCCGGAAAACGGAGCGGAGAATGGTGAAGTCTGCTCATGGACAGGGCAGGAATCCGCCTGCTATAATGAAATAAAAGGAGCTGCCCCGGTGACAGCACACAGTCGCCCGCATCATATAAGGAGGGAATACAGTATGAGCGCTTCTTCCCGTGATCTGTCCATACCGGACGGCCTGATCCTGTTTCTGCCGGCAGTGCCGGGTATGCTGTTTCTCTATATTGCGGAGGTGATCCCCCGGATCTGCGCCGGACTGGGGCTGGAGCTGGGGCTTTCCGGCTATGCCCTGCTGGAGGCTGTTTTTATCGGGTGCGCCCTTTCCCCGGCGGCGGGGCTGCCGCTCTACTGCTGGTACTTTTTCCGGAGGGGACTGGGGAGCAATCCGCTCTATCCGGCGCTATTCTATCTGACCCAGAGTTTCGCTTCCATTCTGGGTATGACGCTGCTGGTGCGCAGTCTCTTGTTCCCCGATGCCCCGGCAGAGGAGCTGTCCGGCTTCCTGCTGCCGCTGTTCATTGCCCTGGGGCTGCTCGTTTTGCTGATGACCGGCATATCCGCCGGGATCTGCCGCCTGGTGCGCCGCCGCATGGGGCGATAGCCTGTCCGGGGCCTGCC
>PPYE01644373.1_pt1 | contig 16234 bp, 9 predicted proteins | sample 1559881 | NCBI WGS metagenome assembly PPYE01 (sample SAMN08240022, study PRJNA423297) | Human gut metagenome, whole genome shotgun sequencing project. | reverse complement strand
CCCGCGAGGACGAGTCCTCGCTGCTGGGCGTGTCCACCCGTGGCGCCATCGGCATGGTGCGCTGCGCCCGCGTGTGGGCGGCCGCGCAGGGACGTAACTTCGTCCTGCCCGACGACATCAAGGCCCTCGCGGTGCCCGTGTGGGCGCACCGCGTCATCGTCGACCCCGACGCCGCGTTCTCGGGTGCGACCGCCGAGGGTGTCATCCAGCGTGCCCTGACGTCGGTGCCCGCACCGGCCGTCGGCGCGTAAGGAAGCGCCGGATACAGCGATGGAAGGGAAGCGAACGGACACCCCCACGATGGTCTCGCCCAAACGGGCGCAGGCCGTTCGTTCGCATCCCCTCAAAGCTCTCGTGGGTGCGGTCACCCCGACCGGGTGGGCGGTGATCACGCTCGTCGTCGTGAGCCTCGTGCTCGCGGTGGCCTTCCAGTGGGTCGAGGCCCTGGCGTGCGCGCTCGCGGGCGTCGTGGCCCTGCTGCTCGCCGCGATGCGCGTCGCGTGGCGTCCCCCGCACGTCGTGTCGATCCGCGTCCCCAACGAGCGCATCGTGGCCGGCCAGACCGCCGTTGGCGAGATTTCGGTGCGCAACGAGCGGGCGCGTTCCGTGCGCTCGGGCATCATCGAGCTGCCGATCGGCACGGGCACGGGCGAGTTCGTCGTGCCCCCGCTGGGTGCTCACGAGACCTGGGACGAGATGTTCCTGATTTCCTCGCGTCACCGAGGCCTCATCAACGTCGGCCCCGCGCGCGCCGTGCGCTCCGACGCGCTCGGCCTGCTGCGCCGTGTGCGCATGTGGGACGAGCCCGTCCTCCTGCACGTGCACCCGCGCACCGTGCGCGTTCCCTTCGACGCGACCGGCTTCCAGCTGGATGTCGAGGGCGTGTCCACGGGCAAGCTCTCCAGCTCCGACGTCTCCTTCCATGCACTGCGCGATTACGAGCCGGGCGACGACCGTCGCGCGGTGCACTGGCAGTCGACAGCGCGCCTGGGCAAGCTCATCGTGCGCCAGTACGAGGAGACGCACCGCTCCCACCACGTCATCGTCTTGGATACGTCGCGCGACGCGTGGGACCACGACACCTTCGAGACCGCGGTCTCCGTCGCAGGCTCCCTGGGCCTGGCGAACCTGCGCGAATCGCGCCCCGTGTCGCTGACGACGACCGAGGGGTGGCTGCCGTCGGGCGTCGCCATGCGCATGCTGGACGCGCTCTCCGAGGTGAAGGCTCGCTCTTTCGGTGACCTGTCGCGCCGCGTGCGCGAGGCCGTGGCGCAGCGTCCCGGCGTCTCCGCCCTCACCCTCATCGTCGGACCGAACGTGACGGACATCGAGGCCGCCCACCTGGCGCGCCTGGCCCCGATCGACGTTCCGGTCTCCATCATTCGTATCGGTGCGGAGGGTGTGCGAGCCCGCCGTGACCTCGGCCGTGGTGTGCTCCTGGATTGCTCGACGCTGGACGACCTGCCGCGCATTATCGTCGCCGGAGGCCTGGCATGAGCACGAACGTCAACACCAAGCCCCGCGCTCAGCGCATCGATTCCCAAGACGAGGCCGTGGCCTCGTCCGTGGAGGCGACCGAGCGCCGCGAGGCCGCCGCCCAGGACCAGGCGCCCGCCGCCACGGGCGAGTCGTCGGCGCCCAAGCCGAGGACCACCCGCAACCGTCTGCTGACGATCACGCAGCGCTTCGCGACGTTCCGCACGCGCCTGCCGATCTGGTCGCTGCTCGTCCTCGCACTGCTGTTCGCAGGCCCGGTCGCGGCTTTCGAGCCCGTCTTCGGCGGGGGAGTGGGCGCGATTGCGGCGGGCGCGGGCGTGGCCTGCGGCCTGCTGATCGCCGCCGCCTCGACGCGTTGGCGCTGGGACGCGCTGACGACCGTCCTGAGTGTTATCGTCACGTACTTCCTGCTGGGCAGTGCGGCCGCCCTGCGCGCCGAGGCCCTCTACGGTTTCCTGCCCACGGGCAAGACCCTGCAGGTGATGGTGCTCGGGTCCTTCCGCGCGTGGAAGGACCTGCTCACCCTGACGCCCCCCGTGTCGGTCTACTCGGGCCCAGCCCTCGTGCCGTGGATGTGCGGCCTCGTGTGTGCCGTCCTCGCGGGCCTGATCACCGCCCGCTCCGGACGCGCGGTCCTCGGGTCGATCCCGCTCGTCCTCATGGGCGTCATTTCCGTCTTCTTCGGCCTCTCGCACCACGCGCTGCCCGTGTGGGCCGTACTGGCCTGGTGGGCGCTCCTGGCCGCCTGGTGGGCGCTGGCCGCCCAGTACCAGCGCATCACGCTGGGGCAGGACGTCCTCGTGGGTCGTTCCGCCTCGGGCGGTGGCGAGGTGACGGCCGCGCGCCAGTCGCGTTCGACCGTGTACGTGGGAACGCGCCTGCTGGGTGCCCTCGCCGTCCTCGCGGTGTCCGTCGGCGTCGCGCTGCCGGCCGCGGCGTTCCTCGGCGCGGGCGGGACTCGCATCGTGGGCCGCGACCTGGTGGACCCGCCCCTCGACATTCAGGCCTACCCCTCGCCCCTGTCCTCCTTCCGCCACTACACGACGGACCTGCAGGACGAAACCCTCCTGACCGTGTCCGACCTGCCCGAGAACCAGCGCGTGCGCATCGCCGCGATGGACGTGTACGACGGCACGACCTTCGGTATGTCCACGAAGCGCGGAGACGGACACACGGGCTACATCCCCGTGGAGTCTACGATCCCCGGACGCGCCGAGGGTGACTCCCTCGTGACCGTGACGACGAGCGGCCTGTCCGGCCCGTGGGTGCCGGTGCTCGGCACCGCCTCGGAGATCGGGTTCACGGGTGCGAATTCGGCTGCCCAGAAGGACGGCCTCTACGTGGATACATGGGCGAACGCCGCGCTGACGACCGGCCCTGCGGGAACGATGACCTACAACGTGCGCACGTCCTTCGCCGAGCCCGTGCGCGACGAGGACCTGGCGTCCCTGTCGGTCGTACCGCTGTCCACAACGGATAAGAACGTGCCCGAGGGGCTGGCGGCGAAGGTCTCTGAGATCACCCAGAATGCGTCCACGGCGCTGTCCGCCGCGCGCGCGATCGAGCACTACCTGGCGAACAACGGCTACTACCTGAATGAGAACACGCAGTTCTCGCGTCCAGGTGTGCGCACGGACCGCCTGGAGCGCATGCTGAGCGGCGACGAACAGCTCATCGGCGACGACCAGCAGTACTCGGCGCTCATGGCCCTGATGCTGCATCACTTGGGGATGAACGCCCGCGTCGTCATGGGTGCCTACCCCGAGGGTGGCTCCCAGGGCGGCCCCGCGACCCTGCGCGGCTCGGATATCCGCGCGTGGGTCGAGGTCGAGTTCGAGGGTGGCATCTGGGCCGTCTTCGATCCCACGCCCCCGCGCGACCACACGCCGCAGACCCAGGTTCCCAAGCCTCGGAGCGTGCCGCGCCCGCAGGTGCTCCAGCCCCCGGAGCCCCCGGAGGCTCCCGCGGAGCTACCGCCGACGACGCGCGACCAGAACGCTGACCCGATGGAGCCCCCGGCCGAGCCCTTCCCGTGGGGTCTCGTCGCCGGCATCTCGGGTGGCATCTTGTTGATTCTTCTGCCGCCGCTGATGGTCCTGCTGTTCAAGGCGGGGCGCCGCAGGCGTCGGCGCCGTGCCGCCGCCGTCGGCGCGCTGGTCGGCTCGTGGGACGAGGTCGTGGACCTGGCCGCGGACTCCGGCCTGCGCATCGACGTGGGTCGTACGCGCCAGGAGACCGCCTGGTCCCTGGCCTCCCAGTGGGAGCTCGGCGAGGATCCGGGCGACCCCTTCGCTCTGGTCACGGGCGAGGTGCGCCACGGCGACGACGGCTCGACGGACTCGGTGGAGGTCGACGAGGCCGAGGCCGGCGCGGGCCGCTACGTCATCGACGGCTGGAGCCGCTTCGGCGATGACGTGCCCGCCCCCGTGGTGATCGCGCGCTATGCGGATATCGCGAGCTTCGCCTCGAACGGTGCCTCGCGTGACCGTGCGCGTGACGCGTGGGCCCAGGTGCGCTCCCTGCGTTCCCAGGTGAGCAAGAAGGCTGGCTTCCTGGCGCGCGTGCGCCGCGCGCTGTCCTTGCGTTCCCTGCGCATGCGCCGCAAGTTGCGACTGAGCGCGTCGATCGCGCGCACGATGGATGAGGAGAAGAAGGCGTGACGCCAGCGGTTGCGGGTATGAGGGGCCCCGAGATTCCCGGTTTCCGGTGGGTGCGCCCGCTGGGCCAGGGTGGCTTCGCCGACGTCTTCCTGTACCGTCAGGAGCTGCCGAGCCGCGAGGTCGCCATCAAGGTCGTGCGTACGCAGGGCGATGAGCGGGGCACGAAGGAGCTGCACCGCGAGGCCGACGCTATGACGCTGCTGGCCGGCCACCCCGCGGTCGTCGAGCTGCACGGCGTGGGCACGACGGCCGACGGCCGCGCCTACCTGGTGATGGAATATTGCCCGGTCGCTGACCTGCTCACGCAGGTGCGCGCGCGCCCGATGTCGCTGGAGAAGGCTCTCGACACGATGATCACGGTGTGCGGAGGCGTGGAGATGTTCCACCGCCAGGGTTACGTGCACCGCGATATCAAGCCCTCGAACATCATGCTGGACTCCTACGGAAAGCCGGTGCTCGCCGACTTCGGCGTGGCCTCGAAGGTGGGGCAGCTGGAGGTCGGAGCGTTCGACGGCTTCTCGGTGCTGTGGGCGCCCCCGGAGCAGCAGGACGTGAATTCCCCGGCCTCGCCCCTGCAGGACGTGTGGGCGCTGGCCGCGACGACGTGGACCTTCGTGACGGGCCGCAGCCCCTTCGAGGATCCGATCGGCGACAATTCTGCCGCGTCGATCGCGAACCGCGTGCAGCGTGGCCGCATGCGTGGCCTCGGCCGCGCGGACGCGCCGGCGGAACTCGAGCGCGTGCTGCGCGCCGCCATGACGATCGACCCGCAGGAGCGCACGCAGAGTGCGATGGAGTTCGGTCAGGGGCTGCAGCGCGTCCAGAAGGAGCTGGGCCTGCCGCGCACGGAGATGGAGATCAAGGAGAAGCGCTCCAAGGCCTCCACCGCCGTCTCGGGCGACCAAAAGACGCGCCTGCGTGGCGCTCCCGTCATCGACCCGGATAAGACGCGCCTGCGCTCCTCGGCCTCGTATTCCTTCGAGGGTGGGGCGGGCTCCGGCGGCGTCGAGGCCGTCGCGGACTCCTGGAAGATTGAACGTTCCTCGGACGTGGACGAGGACTCGATCGGTCGCGTGGTCGAGGATTCCTCGGGCCCCAAGCGGGGGATCTCGCCCGTCGTGGGAGTGCTCCTGGCGCTCGTGGCGGCGGTCATTGCCGCCGGCCTGGTCGTGGGCATGCTGCGCGGCGAAGGATCGTTCACGCGCATTTCTCCCGCCCCCGAGACGACGAGCGCGTCGCCCGCCCCCGGGGATGCCGTGGGGGCGGCCCCGCCGCAGGCGTCCGGCCTGGCGGGGGAGTACGCCGACGGCGTGGTGACGTGGACGTGGACGGCGCCGACGGGGCCGGCCCCGTCGGATATCGTCTACGCCTACGAGGCCACGGGCCCGGCAGGCACGTCGCGCGGCCGCGTGGAGACGACAACGGCGATGGTGGACGGCGCAAGCGGCGAGAATTGCATGGAGATCACGACGGTGTCCCGCTCGTCCGGGCGCATGTCCGAGCCGCTGCGCGCGTGTGTGGATGTGCCGTGATGCGGGTCATGGAATCGGTTGAGTTTTATCCGCCGCGACGCATCGCTTCTGAACGAGGCGCTGGTCACGTCGTGTGTAGAATGGTCAGTATCGCGCGTGGTCCCTCGCGCTCAACGCAGCTAAAGGATGAAGGCACATGTCTCTGACTGAACATGCGGAACGTCCCGCAGTTCGATGGGGCGCCTCGACCGACATCGGTCCGGTCCGCTCTGAAAACGAGGATTCATGGCTGGCGGTCCCTCCTGTGTTCGCTGTCGCAGATGGGATGGGTGGCCACATGGGTGGTGCCCAGGCCTCGTCGAGTGCCGTCATTACCCTCCAGGAGTTTCTAAGCACCGATCGCCTCGGCAACCGCCCCGTCGACCTGGTGGACCTGTCCGTCGCGATCGACGCGGCGGCGACGGCCGTCGCCTCACTGGCGCCGATCGATAACCCGGCGAGCGCCCCGGGCACGACCCTGTCGGGCGTCATGGTGCTGCGCACCGCCGAGGGCCCTTACTGGCTTTCATTTAACGTGGGTGACTCGCGCGTGTATGTCGTGGGCGGCGGGGGCATCCGCCAGCTCACCCACGACCACTCCGCGCTGCAGGAAGCGCGCGACCTCGCGGCCACCTCCGGAGCGCCCCGTGTGATCCCTCCCGCAAACGTTGTGACAAAGGCGCTGGGTGCCGGGCAGACCGGAAGTGTGAAAGCCGACTACACAATCATGCCGCTGGAAGAGGGCGATCGGGCGGTCATCTGTACAGACGGCGTGCACGGCGTCCTGCGCGATTCGCAGATTCACGCGGTTGTCGCGGCCGGCGACGGTCCGCAGGGGACCGCGGACACGCTCGTGCGCGCGTCGCTGGAATCGGGCACCCGGGACAATACGACGGCCGTTGTAGTTTACGCAGGAACCAAATCACGAGTAACATTGACATCGAATGTCATGAATCGGATGATTCAACCAGTACGTCCGGCGTCGATTGAGACCGCTCGCCGGGTTCCTCGTAGAGAAGGCAGTAACTGATGCTTCAGATTGGACGCTTCCTGTGCCGCGGGCAGGGCGCGATGCTCGTCACGGGCCCCCTCGGTGCGGCGCTGGTTCCGCTCGACTTCGCTGACTCCGCGGCCGACGTGGTCTGGGGACGCGCCGACACCCAGGCGTGGCTGTCTCACGTTCAGGCCGAAAAGGGCGACGCCCTCCTCCTGGACTGCGCGGGCGAGCAGCCCTACCTGACGGTGCTGGGTGACATCCAGCTGCGCATGCGCGCCGCCGGCCAGATCACCGAGCAGGTGTGGACCGACCCGATCTGGGCGTGGCCCTTCAACCCCGGCGAATGGCAGACCTTCGAGGCCACCATCATCGACGGCGACGAGGTCACGTGGATGGTGCCCGCCGCCGACCGCGTCGAGGCGGGCGAGATCCGCATCGGCCGCGCGCTCGACGAGGTCGAGGCCCTCGCCTCGATGCCCGTCGACACCATGGGCTTCCTCATCAACCCCGACATCCCGGATCACGAGCGTCGCGCCCGCCGCGAGGCCCGCGAGGAGCTGCCGGAGCCGACCGTGCACACCGCCTCCGTGGACCTGGCCGCCGTCGAGGCCCAGTTCCTCGCCGCGACCAGCAATGGCCCCGTGTCGCTGAGCTCCGCTTCTCGAACCCCCGATGAGACACCCGAGGCCTCGGGCGAGCAGGTCGAGGAAGAGGTCCGCGAAGAGGCTTCCGCGAAGGACGCCGAGCAGCCCTCGGGCGAGCTCTACGTCGTCGCCGACGCTGAGGAGCCGCCGGTCGACACGGCGGAGTCTGCCGAGCGTGCCGGTGGTTTCGGCGAGTCGGGTACCCCGGCCTCGTCCGAGGTCGTCGTTGAAGCGCCCGTCGCTGAGCCCCCCGCCGCCCCCGAGGCTATGAGCGCCGAGGGCCTGGCCGACCTGGGTGCCGAGACCGACACCGAGGCGACGATCCTGCGCCTGGCCCCCACGAACTCCGGTCCGGCCGCGCCCGTCGCGTTCCTGATCCACGGCGGCACCGTGCCCGTCGAGGTCTCCCGTGACGTCGTCATCGGCCGCGACCCCGACGCGCGTGCGCTGACCGGCCGCCCCGTGGCCACGGTCCTGCGCGTGCCCAGCCCCGAGACCGAGATTTCTCGCTCGCACTGCGCCGTCATGATGACGACGCCCGGCTCCTGGGCCCTCATGGACCTGGGCAGCGCGAACGGCACCGTGCTGCGTCACGCTGACGGCTCGTTCCAGGACGTCACCCCCATGGTGACGATCGCCCTGAACGACGGTGATCTCATCGACGTCGGCGAGGGAACCACGATCGAGTTCCGCGTGCGCTGATCGATTCACACGTTGCAGGTGGGGCAGGCCTTCGGGCCTGCCCCACCTGCGTTTTTGTTGGCTTCGTGCGAGTGCATGGTGTCGGGGTGGGTGCCCCTGCCTCGTATATGTAAGGACAATCATACTCATGCGCTCCTTGAGGTGACCTAGGTCCCTTGATGCGTGTATCCTTACCTCTGGTAGCGGCCCACTGATGGGCCGGACATCGCAAACACGGAAGTTGAGGACCACGATGGTCAAGTACGTATACGACTTCTCCGAGGGCGACAAGTCCATGAAGGACCTGCTCGGAGGAAAGGGAGCCAACCTCGCCGAGATGACGAAGCTCGGTCTGCCCGTTCCCCCCGGCTTCACGATCACCACCGAGGCGTGCCGCGCATACCTCAAGGACTCCACGGTTCCCGAGTCGCTTGCCACCGAGGTCACCCGCGCCCTGCGCGGCGTCGAGGACAAGATGGGCCGCCGCCTGGGCGACCCCTCTGACCCGCTGCTCGTCTCCGTGCGAAGCGGTGCCAAGTTCTCCATGCCCGGCATGATGGAGACCGTCCTGAACATCGGCCTCAACGATGAGTCTGTTCTCGGCCTCGCCGCCGTTAGCGGTAACGAGCGCTTCGCGTGGGACTCCTACCGTCGCCTCATCCAGATGTTCGGCAAGACCGTTCTCGACATCGACGGCGACCTCTTCTCCGACGCCCTCGACGAACTCAAGGCCGAGCGCGGCGTGAAGGGCGACACCGAGCTGACCGCCGAGGACCTCAAGGGCCTCGTCGACACCTTCAAGGGCATCGTCAAGGAACAGACCGGAAACGACTTCCCGCAGGACCCGCGCACCCAGATGGACATGGGCATCGAAGCCGTGTTCCGCTCCTGGAACACCGAGCGCGCCCGCATCTACCGCCGCCGTGAGCGCATCCCCCACGACCTGGGTACCGCCGTCAACATCTGCACCATGGTGTTCGGCAACATGGGCGAAAACTCCGGCACCGGCGTGTGCTTCACCCGTGACCCCTCCTCCGGCCACTCCGGCGTCTACGGCGACTACCTGGAGAACTCCTGGGCGAAAAGCTCATCACCCGCGACGAGGCCCTGGGCCGCGTCACCGGCGACCAGCTCACCCAGCTGATGTTCCCGCAGTTCGACGCCAAGGCCGAGAAGGAGCTCATCGCTCGCGGCATGGCTGCCTCCCCGGGTGCCGCCGTCGGCAAGATCGCCTTCAACAACGCGCAGGCCGTCGAGGCCGCCGAGAAGGGCGTCAAGACCGTCCTCGTGCGTCGCGAGACCAACCCTGACGACCTGCCCGGCATGGTCGCCGCCGAAGGCGTCCTGACCGCCCGCGGTGGCAAGACCTCGCACGCCGCCGTCGTTGCCCGCGGCATGGGCAAGACCTGCGTGTGTGGCGCCGAATCCCTCGTCATCGACGAAGCTGCCGGCACCGTCACCATCGGCGACCTCGTCCTGACCGCCGACGACACCATCGCCATTGACGGCCAGACCGGCGAAATCTTCCGCGGCGAGGTTCCCGTCGCCGACTCGCCCGTCACCACCTACCTCGCCGAAGGCCTCGAGGCCGGCATCGCCGCCGCCGGCGACGACCAGGGTACTCGCGAGCTCGTCGAGGCCGTCGACAAGCTCCTCGCCCACGCCGACAAGGTCCGCCGCCTGCACGTGCGCGCCAACGCCGACACCCCCCTCGACTCCAAGCGCGCCATCGCTTTCGGCGCCGAGGGCATCGGCCTGTGCCGCACCGAGCACATGTTCCTGGGCGAGCGCCGCCCGCTCGTCGAGCGCGCAATCCTCTCCGCTCCCGAGTCGGATGAGCGCCAGGCCGCGTTCAACGAGCTCGAGAAGCTCCAGAAGCAGGACTTCCTCGAGATGCTCGAGGTCATGGACGGCAAGGCCATGACCGTGCGCCTCATCGACCCGCCGCTCCACGAGTTCATGCCCGCCCTCATCGAGCTCGAGACCAAGGTCGCCGTCGGCAAGGCCACCGGCACCCTCGACCCGGCCGACGAGGCCATGCTCGTCGAGGTCCGTCGCATGCACGAGCAGAACCCCATGCTGGGCCTGCGCGGCGTGCGCCTGGGCATCTACCTGCCCGGCCTGTTCGCCCTGCAGATTCGCGCCCTGTGCGAGGCGGCCGCCGATCTCGTGGCCCGCGGCCTCGACCCGCGTCCCGAGATCATGGTCCCGCTCGTCGGCTCCGTGCGTGAGCTCCAGCTCGTGCGCGAAGAGGCCGAAGGCATCATCGCCTCCGTCGCCGCCGCCCGTGGCGTGGACCTGTCCGGCGTCTCCATCGGCGCCATGATCGAGCTGCCGCGCGCCGCCATGACCGCCGAGGACCTGGCCGAGGAAGCCGACTTCTTCTCCTTCGGCACCAACGACCTGACGCAGACCGTGTGGGGCTTCTCGCGCGACGACGTCGAGGGCGTGTTCTTCCCGCAGTACATCGAGGCCGGCATCTTTGGCGTCTCCCCCTTCGAGTCCATCGACGTCCACGGCGTGGGCACCCTGGTCTCCGAGGGCGTGCGCCGCGCCCGCTCCACCAAGCCGAACATCAAGCTCGGCGTGTGTGGCGAGCATGGTGGCGACCCGCAGTCGATCCACTTCTTCCACAACGTGGGCCTGGACTATGTGTCCTGCTCCCCGTTCCGCGTCCCCGTCGCCCGCCTCGAGGCTGGCCGCGCCGCGGTCGAGGACCACGTGGACATGACCGCCTGATCGCTGGCGCTGTTGTGAACGGCGCTGCGTGAGCGTGACGAGGCCGTGGCCGGGAAACCGGTCGCGGCCTCGTTTCGTTGTCTGTGCTGCTGTGGTGTTGCTTGTGGCCCCACGGGTGTTCCGGGCACCGGAGGTCCCGGCCGCCCGCGAGGCTAGGCGTCCTCACTTCGTTCGGCGCCGCGCCTCGAAGCCCGCCCGTGCCCTCCGGTCCCTCCGGCGCCCTCCACACCAGTGGGGGCGGGCTGCTTGGTGTGCCCGTGGGCGGCGGCCCGCCCGCGAGCGGTCCGCACTGCGTGGCGTTGCTTGTGGCCCCACGGGTGTTGCGGGCGCCGGAGGGCCCGGCCGCCCGCGAGGCTAGGCGTCCTCACTTCGTTCGGCACCGCGCCTCGAAGCCCGCCCGTACCCTCCGGTCCCTCCGGCGCCCTTCACACCAGTGGGGCCGGGTGTGCTGGTGTGTGGTTGGCGCGTTGCCCTGAAGCCCGGCTATGGCTCTCGATCAGCAATTTCGCACGTAATTCCTCCATGGCTCATTCAAACTTTGAATTCATAGCGTTGGAATTGCAACGATTTTGGGGTGTCTCAAAAAATGACCATGATAAATTACGTGCGAAATGTGGGTGGAGGTGGTGTCGCCGCCGTCCATGGGTGCCGCAGCCGGGCCCGTCGCCCACAGGTGCCGCAGTCAGGTCCTGCGTCTGGAGGTACGCCCGTGGCTCGGGTCCCTTCCCGCCGTCGGTGGGGGTTTTGCAGCATTAGAAGCTGGTTGGCGGCGTGTCGCCGGCGTGTCGTACCTCTAATGACGCCATTTCCCCCTTTTGGTGGCGGTCAGGCCCCGACGGGAGGCGGTGTCGTTGCCAAACCGCAGACCCATTGGATGAAAACAGCCAAAAGCGATGGTCGTGGCTGAATGGGTCTGCACGTTGGCGGAATCGGCGGGTGCACGTGTGTTGATTGATGCGGCGCTGGAGAGTCGCGTACTCACCTTGGTTCTGGCAGTCGGACCCATCTACTGCCAGTGTTAACCCACTGATGCGCAGCTACACCCACCTAGCAGCGGCTGTGCGCGCCCACCCACACACCGCTAGGCGGGTGAACGTGCGCATGAAGTGGCCCAGGCCGCTAGCTGTCGGCCTGAGTGTGGCGGCTGGGTGCAACGTGCGGCGGCTGGGTGTGGTGCGTAAGCGGTCGGGAGTCATGTGCGGCTGGTTGTGCTTGCGCGTGCGTACAGCAGCGCCCCGCCCGAACCCGGGCGGGGCGCTACCACAACCAACAATCAGGCGTTCTGCAGTGCTCCCTGCATGGCGAACATCAGGATCACCATGATCGTGTTGTTGAGTGCGTGGAACAGCCACGAGTACCCCACGTTCTTCCCGGACATTACGTACACGAGTGTCAGGACGATGCTGAGCGGCAGGTACGTGAAGAAGTCCTGCCACTGGTGACAATGCATGTAGGCAAAGAGTGCCGCGGAGATCGATGCGACGAGCCACGTGGGTGCGTATGTGCTGAGCTTGCCGATGAGGATGTGGCGGTAGAAAATCTCTTCGACCATGGGCACCCCAATGGCGACGAAGAAGCAGAAGACGAGTCCCGTGCCGCCGTCAAAAATTGCGTTGATGACGGCCTGCTGGTTATCGGCGATCGGCGGGTTGAGCCCGTAGAGGGCGATGCGGGTCACGGCCTGGACGATCACGACCAGGATCCACAGGCCGAAAAGCAGCAGGATCTTCAAGAAGGGGCGCGTGCGCAGGTAGGAGAACGCGGGGAAAAACTCGCGTGCAAAGAATGCGAGGACAACGATCAACAAAACCGTGTCGACCACGAGGTTGATGGCTGTCAGGCTCCACGATGCGGGGAAGATCCATGTCGGCACTCCCACCAGGAAGAACGTGGCGTAGGGGATGCCGAAGATCGCGATGCGCACCCACTCGGCGCGGGTGGGGTGTGAGGGCGACGAGGTCGGGGCCGCCTCGCTCTCCGCGGCACCGTCGGGCAGGGGGTGGGGAGTGGTGGCCGCGTGGCCCTGCGGGCTTGCGTCGGCCACGGGGGATGCTGGCGATGCGCTCGCGGGGGTGGCCTGTGGGTCGGTTGCCATGGGTGGCTTCTCTTCCTGTCGAAATTATACTGCCCGAATATTTTGTCAGATCTTGACCCGTGGGGAGCGTGGATGGTCAAACTGTGAGGCATGAGTAATCCGCGCCATCTCGCCATTTTTATGGCATCGTGTCAGCAAGCGGCCATCCTGGGCCCTTGGTCCCTCATGATGGGCATGTGTGCGCGCTAAGCACGGTCACGGCATGGTCACAATTTAGGACGACCTAAATGGACTACTTCCCGCCTGGGCGAGATGTGGCTACGCTCAATGCTTAGGAATTCCATCATCCGGCCTGATCGACGAAGGTGTGTCCACCTTCAAGGCGGGCGACGCCAAGGGCGGCAAGGACAAAGTCAACGACGCCTACTACAAGCACTACGAGATCACCGGCATGGAGAAGCAGGTCATGGCCCGCATCTCCGGCTCGCGCGTCTCCCAGGTGGAGATGGAGTTCTCCCTCCTGAAGAAGGCCATGAGCGACGGCGATAGTGCCGGTGTCGAGAGCCACGCTACGACCCTCAAGCAGTACATGGTCGAAGACGGCGCGTCCCTGGATGGCGTCGCCCCCGGGTCGGCAGCCCAGGCCTCGTCGGATGATTACAGCCCCGGCGCGTGGGGTGAGGTCGCCAAGACGATCAACGGCATCCTCGAAGACGGTGCCAACGCCTACAAGGGCGGCGATGCCAAGGCCGGTAAGGACAAGGTCAACGAGGCCTACTACAAGCACTACGAGATCACCGGCATGGAGAAGCAGGTCATGAGCCGCATCTCCGGCTCGCGCGTCTCGCAGGTGGAGATGGAGTTCTCCCTCCTGAAGAAGGCCATGACCGACGACGACTCGGCGGCGGTCGACCAGCACCTCTCGACGCTGACGAACTACATCCGCGAGGACGCCAATAGCCTCGACGGCTACACCGGCAAGGCCGCCGACAAGACCTCCGAGGGTTCGGGTGCCTCCCCGTGGATCGCCCAGTTCCTGCCCTCCCTCCTCGTGATCCTGCGTGAGGGCATGGAGGCGATCCTCGTCGTCGAGGGCTTCGCGGCGCTCTTCGCGGTCGTCATGCTGATCTGGGTCTCCAACTGGATGATCAACAAGTCCTCCAACAAGGCGTGGGACGAGTACATCAAGAAGCAGACGGATGCCTCGCTGACCAGCGGCTCCCTGCTGGGCCTGGCGTTCATCTCCTTCCTCGCGGTCCTGCGCGAGGGTGCAGAGACGATCCTCTTCTACGTCCCGATCGTCGCCGCCGCTGGCGACAAGGTCCACTACGTGTGGATCGGCCTGGCGGTCGGTCTCGTGGCCCTGGTCATCATCTACCTGCTCATCCAGTTCGCGGCGGTGCGCATCCCGCTGCGCCCCTTCTTCACCATTACCTCGCTGCTGATGGCCTTCATGGCCTTCACCTTCACGGGTTCTGGTATCGGGGAACTCCAGGAGGCGGACGTCGTGTCGCTGACGCCCATCTCCGGCTTCCCCACCATTGACCTCTTGGGGATCTACCCCCGAGTGGAGAACCTGGCCGCGCAAGCCATCGTTCTCGCCATCATCGTCGGTCTCTATTTCTTCGGAAAAGCTCGCCTCGCCCGCGAGGCCGCCCAGTCGCGGGCCGAGGACTGACTCCTCTCGAGCGACACCGACGTTTCATCCAACCAACACGCACAGGAGATCATCACTATGAAGCGCTCTCTGTTCCGCGTCGGCGCGGCCCTGGCCACGCTGGCCCTCGCAGGCACTCTGGCCGCCTGCTCCAACAACTCCTCCTCGTCCTCCAGCGAGAAGCCCGCGGCCTCGGCCTCGGCTTCGGCTGACTCTGCCGCACCCGCCCCCGGCGAGGACGCTGGCTTCGAAGAGCAGCCCCTCGGCGACGAGGTCCACGTCGGCCCCCTCGTCGTGGGTGGCGTCTACTTCCAGCCCGTCGAGATGGAGCCCCAGGTGGGCACCCCGGCCGCCGAGTCCTCGATGCACATTGAGGCCGACATCTCCGCCGCTCCTGACAACAAGCTCGGCTACGGTGCGGGCGACTTCGTGTCCGGCCTGACTGTGGACTACGCGATCAAGGACAAGTCCGGCAACGTCGTCCAGGAGGGCACGCTCATGCCGATGAACGCGTCCGACGGCCCGCACTACGGCCTGAACCTGCCCAAGCTGGACGCCGGCACCTACGACGTGACCTTCTCGATCAAGCCCCCCAGCGTGTGGCTGCTGCACACCGATAAGACCACGGGTGTTGAGGGCCGCTTCTGGACTGAGCCGCTCGTCGCCGAGTTCCCGGATTGGCAGTGGGATCCCACGGCCGTTTCCTGGTGATCGACGATCGCTTGTAGCGGGGCCGAGGCAGTGGTTCTTTATAGGACCGCTGGCCTCGGCCCTTGCCCCGTGAGGGGACTAGAATCAATACCGTAGCTACGACTTCGGTGAACCTTTACTTCGGGAGGAAAGCCAATGCTTCAGCAGATGAGTGAAGCAACCCTGACGCTGCTGTTGACGATGCTCGCGCTCGGCGCCGTCATCCGATTCATGCCCGCCGCCGGGCGTGGTCGCCGCGGTAAGAAGGCGCGCTCGGTCGCCGTGTGGGCCGGTATCGGCCTGGGCATGGTCTCCTCCCTGGCTCTGACGATCATTAACGTCGAGGCCCCCAAGTCCGTGAACCGCCAGACCGTTGGCCTGTTCACCCTCCCGGTCGCGATCGTCCTCGCGATCCTGTTCCTCGCGCTCATCGCGGTGCGCTCGCGCCGCGTGCGTTCCCTCCTGCCCGGCGACGCCGACGACGAGGTCCGGGCTGCCTCGTCGATGGAAACCGCGGTGAGCGGGGATACCCTCGTGCGCATCGTCGGCGCCCTCTACATTGCTGCCGCCCTGTTCCGCGCAGTTCCCACGGCCATGAACCAGGCCGTCATGATGCTCTCGGGCGGCGTCGAGATCTACTCGACCCCGGTCGTCCTCGCGATCGTCGGCTACACGCTCGCGTGGGTGCTCGTCTGCTTCGTCACATGGGTTTCCTACCGCCTGTGCTCGTGGAACAACCGCGTGTGGCCGGCGGCCTTCATCCTGATCTCGCTGCTGGCCAACCACGCCCTGATGATCGTGCGCATCATCAAGGCCAAGCGCTGGATATCGATTCCCAAGGACGCGTGGAACGTCATGTCGTGGTTCATCAACCACGAGGCCGTCTTCACGATCGCTGCTGGCCTGGCCCTGCTCGCCGTCGTGGTCCTCACCTGGCTGGCCTCGCGCTCGATTCCGACCGTCGGGGCCAACCCCGCCGAGGGGCGCCTGGGCCGCGCGCGCTCGCGCCTCTACAAGTCCATGGCCGGTACCGCAGCCCTCGGCTACCTGTGCGGCGCGCTGCTCATCACCGTCGGCGTCGCCTACGGCAGCCAGGAGATCGAGCTGTCTCCGCCCGAGTCCT
>PPYE01413698.1_pt1 | contig 16239 bp, 10 predicted proteins | sample 1559881 | NCBI WGS metagenome assembly PPYE01 (sample SAMN08240022, study PRJNA423297) | Human gut metagenome, whole genome shotgun sequencing project. | reverse complement strand
ATGGATACTTGATGGCGCTGTTGTCCATGTTGGTTGTGATAGTAGCGATATCCTTTTCTGCAGGAACCACCTTGAACTCTGGACCTTCAATCTTGTTGCCGTCTGGGTCTTCCATCACGATCTTGTAGGTGCCAACTTCAGCATTGGCTGGAACCTGGCATACAATCTCTGTATTGGTACGAGAGGTATAGCGGTTTACCTTGTAAGAACCGATGTAGAGGTTCTGGATGTTCTGGAAGTTCTTGCCAGTGATGGTAATTTTTGAACCTGCGATAGCTTCGCCTGGTGTTACGGATGCAATTGCTGGATCTGTAGCTGCCTTGATGCTCAATTGACCATCGATGTTGATAGTGGTACCATTCTTCAGGTTAAGCTTGAAGCCTGTACCGGCGCAAGCGGTAGGAACTGTCACTGCGATGGCTTGGGCATTCTGTGCTGCAAATTTCTCTACGGTCTGCTCTACATCGCCAGGGAAGGTGACGCTTGCTACGAGGTCAAGGTCTGTACCCTTGATGATGGTTCTTTCACCAGCAGTGATGGCTGCAGGAGTACAAGCGGTAACGGTTGGCTTAACCAATGTATAGGCTACTGTTACAGTCTTGCCATTATCAAGACTCAAAGTGATGTCGCCTTCCTGTGCATCCTCTGGTACTGTAGAAGTAACCTTTGTTGTCTCAACCTTGTTAAGTTTAGATTCCTTGGCGTTAGGGAATGCGATACCTGTAATCAGATCCATATCCTTACCGCTGATAGTTATCTCTTCACCATTCTTGATAGGGGAAGGAGTTGCAACGAGTTGGCTAGGAACAACGGTTGTAATCTCACCGAAAGGAATTCTTATACCGCTTTTTGTTACAGCTGTAATTTCACCGTCTGCTACCTTAGAAGAGATAATGAAGGTAATCTCAGAAGCTGTTTGTGACTTGAAGTCAGCTGCTTCTACGGTTGCACCATTCAACTCAATACTTGCAATCTGGTCAAGTGAAGTACCTCTGAGGACCTCTGTTTCACCAGCCTTGATGAGAGACTTACCGATAGCATTGTTTGCTTCGATTTCAGGAGCATTGATACTTAAAGCACCTTCAGAATACATGTAGTTGTTTCCATCGCTAATCTGGAATCTGCCTTCTCCTGCTTCTGCTGGGATAACCAACTGAATCTGATAGCGGGTCTGAGATTTAAAATTCTCGGCATCCATAGTCGCGCCATTGGCAAAAATGACAGATGTAATATTGTTGAGATAATCGCCTTCAATAGTGAGGATGTCTCCAACATTACCTACCAGGTTTTCCTTGTTTTCACCTACGTAGAAACCTGTGAATTTCAAATTCTCAATGTATGTGATTGGGGTAAGTGTCTTGATTTCACCATTCTTGGCGGTCTTCAATGTAACAATACCTGGTTCACATTTTTCTGCAGGAACTTCAATATTGATTTCTGAGTTTTTTCCTGATGTAACAACATTAATGCTGGTAATAGCTTCTGCACCAGGAAGATCTATTTCTGTAATCTGGTCAAGATTGGCTCCCTTGAAAGTAAGGACACCCCCACGGAGTACAGGGTTTGGACCGTATGATAATACAGATATTTCATTGCCATACTGGTCGGTGTTCAAGTCATCACGGTCGCATGATGTGAACGCAAATGTACTGCATATCAGTAGCAGAACCAACCAGAGGAAAGATTTATTATGTCTTTTCATAATGATTGACGTTTATTGTTTTTGTTTGTTTGCAGTGCTGGCAGTTGGATGGCTGCCAGCATCAGCAAATTTTATTCATTGATAGGGCAAACTCGAATGTTATCAACGCAAATTGTTGGTGAGCATTCTACAGTAGCCTCTTTGTATGGACCTGTATAGAGGAACATGGTCATACCTGTGAGATTCTCAAACTTCAAACCACCCAATTTGTTTCCATAACTGTCGTATGCGAATTCTGATAATGGAATAGAAACAGTCTGCCAGTTTCCTGAAGTGCTGAATGTGTTGTTGGTTGCTCCATACCATGGAGTCCAAAGTGCACGTGGGAACTTGTCATCAGCAAGATAGTTGTTGTTGCCTGTTGAGTATGTTACCTGGTCGTTACCGGTAAAATATACCTGTAATGACAAGCCTGTCCAATCATTAGGAATGTTAACCTCAAACTTCACTTGCATGTTGTCAACATCATCCCATTTCATCAGCGAGTTCAACTCAGGATAACCTGCAGCCGGCTCTGGCCAGTAGTTGAATGAGTATTCATCTTCAGCCCATGAATCGAAATTAACGGTCTTGCCTCCTAAGTAGTAGTAATTTCCGTCAAGAGGCTGAACTCCTTCAACATCATTCCTCATACGGTTACCATTTTGAATTCCATCACGCCAGCCATGACCTGTTGCTATTGCGTCATCTCCGTCATTATCCCAGTCGAAGAGTATGCAGCGGTCGTCACGGAAATAGAACTTAGACTTACCTTTTCCATACATGCTTTCTACTGTGACAAATCCTTTCTGTGCACCTTCTGGTACCACAAAAGTAACGGCACTCTTGGAAATGCTCTTGAAATCTGTAACATCTACGTTGCCTGGGAATGTGATTTTAAGATGAGCATTCTCGTAATCCAGCAGGTAGTCACCTTTCAGGGTTACGGTTTCGCCATCTTTTGCAAACTCATTGCTCAATGATGTTACCACCGGTTCTGGTACGAGCGTCTTGAAGTCATATTCAGTACACTCACCATCCTTGTTGTACATGTAGATCTTATTGGTAGGATTGTCAGTAAGAGTCTTTGGTACATCTACAATCAAGGTATGGTCTGTAATCATACTTGTATTCAAAATGGCTTGCTGGTCGTTGAAGAGCATTTTTGTTATACTTCTCAAGTTGTTACCGACCAGGCAGATACTTGTACCCATGTATGCTCCAGTTAACATGGAATCTTTCTTGGTTACATCGCACAGGCGAACGTAATCAATAGAAGGAGTTCCACCAGCTATTTCATATTTGTCAGGCTCATCCACACAACTTGTAATGCTGAGTCCTGTAAATGCTGTAGCTCCAAGAAGCATGACACTTAATATTTTATTATTTAGCTTCATAATTGTTCTGTTTTTGAGGTTTCTTATATTAATAAGTAAACTGAGAAATGTCAACATGCTGTGGTGCCTCCAGCAAATGAGGGTTCATGGTTGCATCTTCTGTAGGGAATGGGATAGTAAAACTGCTCACCTGAACGTTCTGATGCTTACCAGGATCATCATTGTATCTTACATCGCTGTTCAAGTTCCAAGGACCATCATAGCTACCCTTGTTGTACCATGTCTCATAGAGCGCATTCAGACCATAATACTCATTTCTCTTCTGTGCGTTCAACTCAGCAATTGTTGCATCAGGATCGAAGTAGAATCTGCGTACGTAATCATACCAGCGATCGCCCTCAAGTGCTAACTCCAATCTGCGCTCCTTCCATACATCTTCGAAACTGATAGATGTTGGGCGTTCGTATGTAGATACCGCACGGTTGCGAACTTTGTAGAATGCATCAATGGCAGATGCATCTGTTGTTGAGCCAGCATTACCTATCTTAGCTTCTGCATAGATGAGATAAACATCTGCAAGACGTAACAGCTGAGTATAATTACCATAAGCCATCACATCAAAGTCGCAGCCTATATACAAGTTATGGTCAGCTTTGTCACCAACAAGATGTTTTGCACATTGTGCTCCTGTTGGAGTCTGGAGTTCACCATTGCCTTGATGCTTCTCATAACCTTTATATACATGCTTCAAGAAGTCGAAACCACCGCAGTCTGTGTAGAAATAATCATATTTGTCACCAGCCATGATCATAGTTGCTTTACGGCGTATATCGGTGTTGTTTCTAGTCTGGCTTGTTGGATTATCTCCGAAAGCTTCTATCAGGTCTACTGATGGACCAGCCCATCCTCCCCAGTTGTTACCAGTTTCATCGAAACCCGAAATAGCGAGGTCACTTTGAAGTGAGTTTTGAGATGTCCAAGGTTCACGTGTGGCACGCCAGTGCCATGCGATGAGTGATTCAGGACCTTTGTATGCGCTGTAGAACATTGCTGGGAAATTGGCTGCAGGTTCCAAACTTCTGCCACTATTGTCTATAACATCCTTTGCATATTTGGCAGCGTTGTCAAGATCTTCCTGGTTGCGCTGGTGATTGGTGGTCTTGATATATGCCACACTTCCCTGTTCGTAAGTTGTAGTTGCTGGATCGAAACCAGACTTTGTCAGGTAAACCTTGGCAAGCAAGCCTTCTGCGCTGTATTTATCAATACGTCCAAGACCTGTAGGATCTTTTTCCGGTAACAGTTCAATGGCTTTTTTCAAGGTCATGATGATGTAATCGTATACATCCTCTATGTTGGCCTTATACTGGTCATTGTATGTACCGGCACCGATAATGTCTGTGTTGTTATGGATGATTGGCACTGCACCGAATGTACGTACAAGATAGAAGTATGCCATAGCTTTCCATGTCAGGCATTCTCCCATACATGCACTCTTAACGCTTGCGCTTGCGCTGGCACCTTTCAGTTTATCATAAATGGTGTTGGCGTAGGCATTGACTGTCCAAAGTGAATAAGACATATCTTTCATGTTGGCATTATTGGCAGATACGTTACAGTTCCAGTATTGAGTATCTTCACTTCCCCACCAATAATAGTTTCCTGACATAACTTCACCAACTTTGAAGAAACCTCTTTGGAAATCATACCATGGCATACTGTACAGAGAATTGGCGCCTTGATAGCACTCTGCATCACCATTATAGAACGTGTCTGCATTGTAGTTGGAGTTGTCTGGCTGATCCAGAAAGTCCCCGCAAGAAGACAAGCTGAGACCCAAGACGAATGCGCAAACGGCCGTTTTATATATATTGTATTTTTTCATAATTGTTTATTCTTTTGTTATTTAATTAGAAAGCAAGGTTGATACCGAAAGAATATACCGTTGGTGAAGGATAACGTCCGTTATCTACACCGAAGCTGTATCCCTGTGAATCGGATGTACTTGCACCTACTTCTGGATCATAACCGTCGTAACCGGTAATAGTGAAGAGGTTCTGTATATTTGCATATACTCTCAAACTCTCAATATGAAGGTATCTTGCATACTTTTTAGGCAATGTATAACCTAAAGTGATATTCTTCATTCTCAAGTATGATCCATCTTCAACATATCTGTCACTGATAACGCTAGAGTTTCCGGCTGGGTCACCGATAGCAAGACGTGGAATGTTGGTTCCTGCGTTTACAACATAGATGTTGTCTACGTCATCATACCAGTTGTATACGGTATTGGCATTGTTGCCTTTATAACCATTACTGTAGTCCTTGTTCGGATCAATTGGAGCCAGTACGGCATGATTCTTGACACTTGCACTCTGGTTTACCCAGGCATTGTTCATCTTGCTCATGCTGATATTCAGGTAGTTCATAACCTTGTTTCCTACAGAACCGCTGACGAACAATGTCAGGTCGAAATCCTTATAACGGAATGTGTTGGTCCAACCAAATGTATATTTAGGCTGTGGATTACCGATGTAAGTTTTGTCGTAATCGTCGATAACTCCATCAGGCTTTCCGTCAGGACCTGAAATATCCTTAAACTTGATATCGCCTGGCCATACGGTTGTTCCCTTATTCAGGGCTCCTTCCTTGTAGCTCTTAGGCTTAGGAGAGTTTTTGATATCTTCAAAATCCTTGTATACGCCATCGGTCTGATATCCCCAGAATTGATAGAGAGGTTTGCCGATGTTACTTACACAGACCACGTCGTTCAACTGGCCATAGCCAATGATGTTGGCATTGGTTGTGCCGCTGAGACCTACCAGTTTGTTCTTGTTCCAAGAAATGTTGAACTCTGTATCCCAAGAGAAGTTCTTGTTAGCAATAGGATGAGCGTTTACTGCCAACTCGAAACCGGTGTTCTTGATCTTACCGTAGTTACCCCAAGGTGCATTAAGACGTGAAGAACCATTGCCTTGAGTACCCATATATGAAGGCAACTGTAAAGGCATCAGCATATCGTTGGAAACCTTGTTGTACCAGTCGAGAGTGAAACCAATCTTATCATTGAAGAGTCCAAGATCGAGACCGATATTGGTCTGTTCCTGAGTTTCCCACTTGATAGAAGTGTTTGGAATATTGGTAGGACGGTATGCTACGCTTGTTTGACCAACAAGGAACTTGGTTACGGTAGTACCCCATTTGTAAGCACCGATATTGGCATTACCAGTCTGACCCCAGCCAATACGAATCTTACCATTGCTCAACCATTTACCTGCGATGCTCTTGATAAACTTCTCGTTAGAGAAACGCCAGCTTGCTGCGAATGAGTGGAATGAAGCCCAACGGTTTTCAGGACCGAAGTTAGAACTTCCGTCACGACGGAATGTATATGTTGCTAAATAACGGTCATCGTAGTTGTATGTCTCACGTGTAAAGAATGATGACATTGTTGTAACACCGAAACCAGACTTGATACTAGGAGTGCTGGAGCCCAAAGATGGCAAATGGATTGTATTGTTTGGCAAATTAGCGTTTGCCTGATAGGTATAATCCCAGTCACTGCGCCAAGCTTCCTGACCCAGCATGGCTGTGAAAGAATGCTTTTTGATACTTCCATTATAAGTAATGTAGTTCTTAAACTGCCAATACTTGCTTGTATTCTTCTGCCAACTTGCAAAGTTTGTGTCCTGGTTCCAGTTGCCTAAGTGCATAGTAGGTGTAAAGACCTCTGCATCACTCCATGACAAGTCGTAACCCAACTCTGTATGCCAGGTGAGGTTCTTTATAGGAGTAATGTCTGCAAAAATGTTACCGGTCAGCTTGTTGCGCTTCATGGTGATATCCTTGCTCAAAGCCTGTGCAATAGGGTTTGGTGAAGACCAGCCGTCACGTACTACAGATGTGTAGTTTCCGTCTACATCGTAGATGGCAATATCTGGTGGTGTGGTCAATGCGTATGTAATAACACCTTCTGTACCATCAGCATGGAGCAGGCGCTCCTTGGTTCTTGTGTATGTAGTATTCATACCTATCTTGAACCATTTCTTCAGTTGGGCGTCCAGATTGGCACGTACGTTCAAACGCTTGAAGTTAGAACCGATGATAGTACCATCCTGATCCATCATACCGCCACTAACATAGTACTTAACCTTCTCTGTACCACCTTGTGCAGCAACCTGATGCTGGTGCTGGAAAGCTGTGCGGAATACAGCGTCCTGCCAGTTGGTTCCTCGACCCAAGATAGATGGGTCTGAGAAATCAGGACGTGCCTGATCCTGTGAAATCCATCCGTTGTTTACAAAATCATTATAATATTCTGAGAATTCACGAAGATTCAGAATGTCAATACGCTTTCCCTGGTATTGCCATGCTGCCATGCCGTCGTATGTAAATTTTGCTTCTCCAATCTTACCCCGTTTGGTTGTGATAAGTACAACACCATTTGCACCCTGGGCACCATAGATGGCTGTAGCAGAAGCATCCTTCAGAATTTCCATACTGACGATATCGGCAGGGTTGATAGTTGACATTGGTGATACGGTAGAAACAGAACCGTTTCCTAAAGCATCTCCCAAACCTAATGAACCGCCGCTTGAACCGCCGCCCTGGAAGATGACACCATCAATGACATAAAGTGGTTCTGCACCGGCATTGATTGTTGACTGTCCGCGAACTCGGATTGAGGTAGAAGAACCTGGAGCACCTGAAGTCGCTACAGATGTAACACCGGCAACGCGACCTTGGAAACTCTGGTCTAAGTTTGTGATAATAGAACCTTTGATTTGGTCTTCTCCCATGGAAACAGAAGCTCCTGAGATGTCGCTCTTCTTCATGGTACCATAACCTACAACTACCACCTCGTCAAGACTGTTGTTGTCTTCTACCAAAGTGATGTCGTACTTGCTTTGGCCTCCTACTTTGAAAGTTTTGGTAACATAGCCTACGTAAGTTACTTCTACAGTCTGTCCGGCACCTACATTCAGTGTGTAGTTACCATCAAAGTCTGTCACTGCGGCATTTTTTGTGCCTTTCACTTTTACTGTTGCACCGATGATAGGACCCATTGCATCGGATACGTTACCAGTAATCTTCTTGGTCTGTTGCACAGCCTGATTCGTTGTGATCTGGGCTGCGAAAGTTTGCTGAGGGGAGATGCCGAGAAGACTCAGGGCAGCTACACTAGCAAGCAACTTTTCTCTACTTTTAAAGTTCATACAATTTTTGTTAGTTGGTTAAAACAGTTGGGCTCTTTCACTTATACGATCGATACGGGAAAGAATCCAAATCGGATTATTGCTCTCTGATTATTCCTTCGTCATCTTTTTCTGATGAGAAGAAAAGGCTAGAGGCTAGCTCTAGGTTGCATTTACTTTTTCCATTGTTGTGATTATATTTATTTGTTTTTATATTGTTGATTCTAAACCTTTAGGCTATTTTGTAAATCTGCTGCAAAGATAGCTATTTTTTGCAAAATAGCTTGTACATATTTTGCTGATTACTAATACTTTTCTGCTTTAGTGAAAATAAAATGTAATTTTCGTCATATTTATTAAAGATTAAGTGTTAGCGTTACAATTTATTTACTTGATGGTTGATTTATATTGATTATTCTATTATTTATCTATTATATATAAGGTTCGCGTACATTATTTATTATATGAATTGTCATAACCTTTTGTGCTTTGTTAATTGGTCTTTGGTTGTTTTCGGTCAATTCTTGAGTTGAAAAGAGTGTGTGTTTTGTTGTTTTCTTTGCTTTTTCTGACTTGATGTGCATCAATTCTTATTTCTTTTTTCAGATATTTTCGAATATTTTTCTGCCTATGCAACAAAGTATGTTTATTCAGCAAAATAATACACGGATATATCGGAAATTATGCCTAACTTTGCAACCGTAAAACAGAATGTTTAACTAACAAGATTACCAACGACAATATGAATCATCGTATAGCAAATGTTTTTAGGTTAATAATTATAGGTGTTCTGATGAGTGTGCTGGGGACTTCAAGCCTCAGCGCACAAATCAGAGGAAACAACATCGTGGTAACGGTAACTCCTGACCATCAGGACTGGAATTATCGGGTAGGCGAGAAGGCTAACTTCACGGTGAATGTGAGAAAGAGCGGTACGCTACTCAATCAGGTGAAGGTAGATTATGAAGCTGGTCCGGCAATGTTTCCGGAGGTGAAGAAAAGTACCACTCTCAAGGACGGAACCATGAAATGGTGCGGTAGTCTGAACAGACCGGGCTTCTACCGCCTCAAGGTTATCGCTCATGTTGATGGCAAGGATTACGAGGGACTTTGCACGGCAGGGTTCTCTCCAGAGAAGGTCCAGCCTTTCGCACAGGAACCTAAGGATTTTGATGCTTTCTGGAAGAAGGCACTGGATGAGGCAAGACAGAATGAACTCAATCCTACCAAGGTGCTTCTGCCTGAGCGTTGTACCAAGGATAAGAATGTATATGAAATAAGTTATAACAACAACCGATGGGGCTCTAAGATGTATGGCATCCTGAGTGTACCGGTAAAAGAAGGTAAGTATCCGGCTTTGCTCCGTGTGCCTGGTGCGGGTGTACGCCCTTATGCCGGCGATACTTATACGGCTCCTGCAGAATGCATCGTACTGGAAATCGGTATTCACGGTGTTCCTGTTACCATGCAGCAGAAAATTTATGATGATCTTGCCAATGGCGAACTGAATGGTTACTGGGATACCAATCTCGAGAATCCTTATCGCAATGCTTACAGACGGGTAGTAACCGGTGCTGTTCGTGGTGTGGATTATATCGCTTCGCTCCCTGAGTGGAACGGGAAGACTATCGGTGTAACGGGTTCATCACAGGGTGGATTCCTTTCCATCGCTGTGGCAGCTCTCGATAAGCGAATCACATTCCTGGCTCCTGTTCATGATGCCATGTGTGATTATGAAGCTGAGATTCACGGAGTTGCAGGTGGCTGGCCTCACTATTTCTATAAGGAAGACAAGGCACAGGGGGCTGCATGGAAAGAGCAGAAACTTACAGATTTGGAAAAGGCAAGACTCGAAGGTGCACGCTATTATGATGGCGTCAACTTTGCCCGTCGTATCACCGTTCCTGGCTGGTACAGTTTCGGTTATAATGATGAGGTGGTTCCCCCAACATCGTCTTACGGACTTTATAATTCGGTAAAAGCGCCTAAGACCTTGAGTCTGTACCAGATGACCGGTCATTACTGGTATCAGGAGCAGTGGGATGAATGGCAGGCTTGGATTATTCAGCAATTAAAGAAATAGATATATGATAGGAAAAAGAATTTTGATTGGTGCAGCTTGCCTCATGGCGATGCAAGGAGCAATGGCACAGGTTGATGGCGTTACGGGCGCATCAGTCCAGACTGCCAATACTTCCTGCTGCAAGGGTAAAAAGCAATGTTGCAATACTCCGGCAGAGCAACTGAAGGTCAGACTGCAGAAATTACAGAACAAGGGAATCATGCTCGGTCATCAGGATGATCCGGTGTATGGTACTACTTGGAAATGGGATGAAGGAAAGAGCGATGTATTACTCACTACAGGTGATTATCCTGCTGTGATGGGCTTTGATCTCGGAAAAATAGAGTTGGACAGCAAGGAAAATCTCGATGGTGTTTCTTTCGATCGTATGCGAAAAGAAATCATTGCCCAAAATGAGAGAGGAGGCATCGTTACTTTGAGTTGGCATCCTTGGAATCCGGTTACTGGCGAGAATGCCTGGGATCCGAAAGGTGATGCTGTAGCTGCTATTCTGGATGGAGGCGCCCAGCAACAGAAGTTCGACGGATGGCTCAAGAAGGTTTCCGATTTCATCCTTTCTTTGAAGACAAACGATGGTAAACTGGTTCCTGTTATCTTCCGACCATGGCATGAAATGAATGGCGGATGGTTCTGGTGGGGAGCTAGCAGTTGCACACCTGTACAATATAACCAATTATACGTAAAAACCCTAAATATACTTACTAAAGCAGGGTGCAATAACATCGTTTGGGCTTGGTCACCAAATCTCAGCGACGAGAAGACGGTAGAAAAATTCCTGGAGCGATTCCCAGGAGAAAAGTATGTGGATATGCTGGGTGTTGACGTCTACGAGTTCGACAACAGCGATGCCAACTATCAGCAGAACCTTGCTGCTACGCTCGATGTGCTGATGGAGGCAGCCAAGAAGGTTGGCAAGATTCCTGCCCTCACCGAAACGGGTTGCAGGGGTATCTCCAGCAAGAAGGATTGGTTTACCCAAACCCTTTGGCCTGTACTTCAGAAGTATCAGTTGAGTTATGTTCTCTTCTGGCGTAATGCCTGGGATAAACCTCAGGAAGAGGCTTACCTCCCTGGTGTCGGTGATGGCGATATCGTCAAGGACTTCAAGAAGTTCAAGAAGGAAAAGAAAGTTCTCTTTGCAAAAGAGGTTTTAAAGGTTAAATAAATGTTGAATGTTGAATGTTGAATGTTGAATTGGCATTAGTTCAATGTGCATTTTATACTCAACATTCAACACTCAACATTAATATAAAACAAAATATGACTACATTTCAAGACAAAGTGAAAGCACTCCGCGCTCATCATGAGGAACTGTTGAGCCGTAAGAATGAACCCGTAGAGTGGGGAAATGGTATCTACGAAAAGTATAAGAACCCAATCCTCACCGCAGAACATACACCATTGGAGTGGCGTTACGACTTCGATGAGAAGAGCAATCCGTATCTCATGCAGCGCATCATGATGAATGCTACGCTCAATTCGGGTGCCATCAAGTGGAATGGTAAGTATCTCCTCGTTGTTCGTGTAGAGGGTGCTGACCGCAAGAGTTTCTTTGCTGTAGCAGAGAGTCCTAATGGTGTTGACAACTTCCGTTTCTGGGATGAGCCTATCACCATGCCGGAGGATGTTGTTCCTGCTACCAACATCTATGATATGCGACTCACAGCTCATGAGGATGGCTACATCTATGGCGTGTTCTGTGCAGAGCGTCATGATGATGCACAGCCTGGCGACCTCAGTGCTGCTACTGCTACTGCAGCCATCGCCCGTACCAAGGACCTGGTAAACTGGGAGCGCCTTCCTGACTTGAAGACCAAGAGCCAGCAGCGCAATGTGGTTCTCCATCCGGAGTTCGTTGATGGCAAGTATGCTTTCTATACCCGTCCACAGGATGGTTTCATCGATACAGGTTCTGGTGGTGGTATCGGTTGGGCTCTTGTTGATGATATCACTCATGCCGAAATCAAGGAAGAGAAGATCATCAATGCCCGTCACTATCATACCATCCAGGAGGTGAAGAACGGTGAGGGTCCTCATCCTATCAAGACTGATAAGGGCTGGTTGCATCTGGCTCACGGTGTTCGTGGCTGTGCCAGCGGTCTCCGCTATGTGCTCTATATGTACATGACTTCTCTTGAGGATCCTACAAAGGTGATTGCTGAACCAGGTGGATATCTCCTCGTACCGGAAGGTCCTGAGTATATCGGTGATGTAATGAACGTAGTCTTTGCCAATGGTTGGATTGCAGATGAGGATGGCAAGGTATTCATCTACTATGCTTCTTCTGATACCCGCATGCATGTGGCAACTTCTACCATCGACCGATTGGTAGACTACTGCATGAATACACCAAAGGATGATTATCGTACTCAGTTCTCTGTAGAGAAGATCAAGGCTTTGGTAGCAAAAAATAAACAGACTTTAAGTAAATAAGTTTCAGGTATTAAGATTGTAGGGATTCGTACTCCTCATCCGTATTATCAGATATAGATGGGGAGCGAATCCCTTTTTTAGTAATTTATAAATTATTAATTGTAAATTGTCAATTAAAAACAATGGCTCGTTTAAAAGAAAAAATAGCTTATGCATTGGGTGATGCCGCTGCGGGTGGTATTGTATGGAAGGTGATGTCTATCGCTTTTCCTCTGTTTTTTACAAATGTCTTCGGACTCTCGTTTGCGGATGCGGCAGTACTGATGCTCGTAGCCCGCATGTTCGATGTGGTTACTGATCCGCTGATGGGTACTCTTGCCGACCGTACTCAGAGCCGTTTCGGTACCTACCGTCCTTGGCTCATCTATGGTGCCATTCCTTTCGGATTGATATTCGCCCTCTTGCTCTATACACCAGACTTCGGTCCTGTGGGCAAGCGAATCTATGCTTACGCCCTCTATCTGCTGATGATGGCGGTATATACTATGGTGAATGTGCCTTACGGCTCATTGCTCGGTGTGATGACTGATGATGATGATGAGAAGAACCAGTTCTCTTCTTTCCGTATGGTGGGTGCTTATGCCATGGGATTCGTCACCCTGCTTTCTTTCCCTTATCTCCAGAAAATGGTAGGTGGAACAGCCGCACATCAGTATGCTGTCATTGGTGCCGTGCTCGGTATTATTGCAGCTGTGATGACATTGGCTTGCGGACTCCTTACCAAGGAACGTCTGAAGCCGAAGCGCGCTGAGAAGTTCTCTTTCCAGCAGTTTGCCGACCTCGTTCACAACAAGGCTTGGCTCTATATGACAGCCATCGCCGTGTGCACCAACTTCTTCAACGGATTCCGCTATGCCGTTGCCGGCTATATGTTCGATTACTGTCTGCATGGCAATGTAACCATCGAGGGGCTGATTATCAACTATACCGTTTTCATGGCATTCGGTGAAGTAACCTGTATGATTTTCGGTGGTGTATCTCCTTGGTTCACCCGTCTGGTAGGCAGCAAGCGCATGGCATTCTTCTGGGCTGCAGCACTCTGTCTGATTCTCTCGGTTGTCTTCTTCTTCATCCCGATGAATCCGTCTTATATCTGGGTGATGATAGCCATCGTTATCCTTACCTCTATGGGTATCGGTATCTATTCGCCATTGATGTGGTCAATGTATGCCGATGTAGCCGACTACCATACCGAGCATTTCGGAACATCCGCTACAGGTCTTATCTTCTCTTCCGGTACGATGAGCCAGAAGTTTGGTACAGCCATTTCCGGTTCTCTCATCGCCCTCTTCCTGGGCTGGGCAGGTGCCAACATGATAACAGATAAGATGGGTAATACGATGATCGACCCAGCCAGCGTCACCGACTCTGTGCTTACGATGGTATGGTCATTGTTCTCACTCTTCCCAGCCGTCATCGCCTTCCTGCTGATGGTGCTTGCCTGGAAGTTCCCTATCCGCAAATAATTGTTTTAACATAACTAATAATCACTATTAAAAAAGGAAAAATGGAAAATCTTAAAAAAACGATGCGGGATGTTCTGGAGAACAACATCCTCAGCTATTGGCTAACGAAAGTGAAAGATGAAGAAAACGGTGGCTTTTACGGACGTGTAGACGGTAACGACCAGGTACATCCTGTAGCCGAGAAGGGAGCAGTGATGAATGCCCGTATCCTCTGGGCGTTTTCTGCTGCCTATCGTGTCTTGAAGAAGCCGGAGTATCTTGAGGCTGCCACCCGTGCCAAGGATTATGTGCGCGATTATTTCCTCGACAGGGAATATGGCGGCATCTACTGGAGTGTTGACTATCAGGGTAATCCGCTCGATACCAAGAAGCAGACTTACGCCATCGGCTTTGCCATCTATGGTTTCTCGGAGTATGCCCGTGCAACAGGCGACAAGGAGGCGTTGGATATCGCCATCTCTCTGTATCATGACATCGAGAAGCATGCCTTTGATGCCAAGAACAACGGATATATCGAGGCATTGACCCGTGAGTGGAATCCGATTGCCGACATGCGTCTCTCTGATAAGGATGAGAATGGTTCCCGTACGATGAATACCCATCTGCATATCATTGAGCCATATACCAATCTTTATCGTGTATGGAAGACTCCGGAACTGGAGAAGAGCATCCGCAATCTGCTCGATATCTTCACCGATAAGCTTCTGAACAAGGAGACTTATCATCTCGACCTCTTCTTCAATGACGAGTGGGAGGGCAAGCGCAACATCGAGAGCTATGGTCATGATATTGAGGCGTCCTGGCTGCTCCACGAAACCGCGCTGGTTTTAGACGATAAGATATTGCTGCATAAGATAGAGCGCATCATCCGTCGTATAGCCGATGCTGCGGATGAAGGCTTACGTCCGGATGGCAGTATGGTTTATGAGCATTGGAAAGATGGAGATAAGTATGATCTCCAGCGCCAGTGGTGGGTGCAGTGCGAGAACATCATCGGACATATCGACCTCTATCAGTATTTCCGTACCGAAGAGAATCTTCTGGTTGCCATCTCCTGCTGGAACTATGTAGCCAAGCATCTGCTGGATGCCAAGAACGGTGAGTGGCACTGGGCTATACTGGAAGATGGTACGGTGAACAAGGAGGATGATAAGGCGGGTTTCTGGAAATGTCCTTATCACAACTCCCGTATGTGTCTCGAACTCATCGAACGTGACTATTAACATACAGATTCCCTGCAAGGCAGGAATAGAATACAAAAATCCAAGCAAATCATATATTTGCTTGGATTTTTTTGTTTATCCCGATTTTTTATTGTACTTTTGCAGCCAATGTAGAATTGAGGGTGGTATCGCATCAAAAATTCAACATTAAACATTCAATATTAAACATTAAAAATAAATGTATATAGCAATAGCAGGAAATATCGGTAGTGGCAAGACAACACTCACCAAGATGCTTTCTAAACATTATGGATGGAAACAGTACTTGGAGCCCGTGGCTGAAAACCCCTATATCGATGACTATTACAAGGATATCTCGCGATGGGCTCTCAATATGGAGGTGTTCTATCTGAAGCAGCGATTCAAGAATCTGCTGGAAATCCAACACAGTAAAGAGACGGTTATCCAGGACCGCACCATCTTTGAGGGTGTTTATGTCTTTGCGGCCAACAACCGGAAGATGGGCAACATGGACCAGCGCGACTACGAGACTTATATGGAGCTCTTCGAGTCGATGATGGAAGTGGTGGAGATGCCTGAACTGATGATATATCTCCGTTCTTCAGTTCCTCACCTCGTGAAGAATATCCAGAAGCGCGGTCGTGATTATGAGCAGAAGATGCCTCTGGATTATCTGGAAGGTATCAACAATCTTTACGAAGATTTCATCATGAACAAGTATAAGGGCAAGGTGCTCATCGTAGAAGTTGATAATCTCGATTTCGAGCACAATCCCAAGCAGTTTGGTGAAATCGTAGATAAGATAGATGCCAAGCTCTTCGGGCTGTTCTCTTAAGCCCAATTCAACATTCAACATT
>PPYE01585553.1_pt1 | contig 16241 bp, 13 predicted proteins | sample 1559881 | NCBI WGS metagenome assembly PPYE01 (sample SAMN08240022, study PRJNA423297) | Human gut metagenome, whole genome shotgun sequencing project. | reverse complement strand
GCACGAGGCTCGCATCCATGCGCTCGAACATCTGGGTTGCGTTCGTTCGCACTTCCTCGTTCGACAGGTCGACTTCCTCAAGAATGCCGCTCAGGTAGGTGAACCCTCGACTGTTATGCGCGCGCAACACGGACTCGTCGTGCATGTTGATGTTTTCGAGCACGTCCATCATGTCGTTCCAGCGCTCAAGGGGAAGCAGCGTGTTGTTGAGCGCGAATGACTTGGATTTCTCCGGCGTTTCCTCGCGATAGCAGTAGTACGGGTTGTCGAGGTAGGCGATTTTCTCTGTCTGGCAGAGCGTTTCGAGCAGAAACGGATTGTCGGCCCATCCGGCTCCTGGATATTCGCGGAAACGAATGCCGTGCTCGTCGAGGAACGACTTTCGGTAGATCGCCGACCAGATGGACGGATGGTGCGTGAGCAGATGCGCGGCATCGCGAATGGCGAACGGCTGACGCGGCGGCTTGATACGGCTTCGATAACTGCAGTTCATCTTGCGCTGTTCCGGCGTGTCGGGCATCCAGATGCGCCAATACGGGGTTTTGATGATGTCAACTGGTTCGTTGAGCTTTGCGGCGAATGCGAGCATGTCGGTGTACATGCCGGGCTCGATCCAGTCGTCCGGCTCAACGATGGATATCCATGTGCCTTTCGCTTCTTCCAGACCTCGATTGCACGTGGCGCCATAGCCCTGATTCGGTTTATCGATGACGCGCACGCGCCCGTCACGTGCCGCATAGGCTTGCATGATGGCGAGGGAGTTGTCGGTGCTGCCATCGTTGAGGCAAATCACATCGAGTTCGCGATGGGTTTGCGCCACGATGCTGTCGAGGCACTGCTCAAGATATGGCTCGGCATTGAAGATGGGAATGATTATACTTATCAGTTGATTCTCGGGATGCATGTGCCCGAACTCCTTTTCAGAGGGTCTTTGTGCGGTGCGTCACTATCATACCATCGGAATAACGTACAATACCATTGAGCATACCGTACCGGTATGACGGGGTGGGCTGGAAGGGTCATTATGTGGGGGTTGTTTTATGCGTCTGCCTTTATGGCGGCGTTGTTTTTGTATCTGCCGGGTTATCTGTTTTTGCGCGCATTGCGAATAGCGCGACTCATAAGCGTTGTTTGCGCTCCCCTTGTTACGATTTCCTCCTATGGGGTGATGAGCATCGCGTATGCGAAAGCGGGGGTATTTTGCTCGTGGTCTACGCTTTTCGTTCCCGTGTTAACAGTGTGCGGTGCGTTATGCGTGATCGGTTGCATTGCGGGGAGGAAGCGGGGTGAGGTGCTTCGCTCGTCGCGGAGCGCCGTCGCAGTGAAGCGCGATTGGCTCTGTCTGGGGCTTTATGTTACGCTCGGAGTCGTGGTCGCAAGGTTTTTGCTCGTAGGCAACTTGGAAAGCCCCGATTCGTATGTGCAAGATTTTGATAATATACACCATCTTGGCGTGACGTTCGGATACGTCGAGTCGGGCAATTGGTCTCCCTTCAATGCTACGCTGTATGCAATGGCTGACGATGCTGTTATCAACCCGCTTCCCGACTCATCCTTCTATCCTGCAGCATGGAATTGGCTTGCCGCGTTGTTGGTGAGTTCGCTGCAGATATCGGTTCCCCTGGCTGAAAATGCGGTCAACTTCATGCTGGTTTCTATCGTGCTTCCTTCGAGTATGTTCTTGCTCATGAGGCGCATCTTCTACAAGACACCCGGCATCGTTCCTTATGGATCCGTTCTCGTTCTCGGCTTCTCTGCTTTTCCTTGGGGCTTTTTTACGTTCGGGCCTCTGTATCCGAACATGCTGGCATTCTGCATGCTTCCCTCAGTCGCATATTGTTTCATGAGCCTGTTCTCTGAGGGTAGCGATAGGCGTTCTCGCGTCGCGTCGGTTGGAGTGTTCTGCCTGGGGCTTATCTCCTTCGTATTCGCTCAACCGAACGCAGCGTTTACCATGGGCGTCTTTCTCATACCCTTCTGCGTGTATCGTGTTGCGCTCGCTGTGGATGGGCTCTCCCTCCCACAGTCCCGGCAAGTTCGCGTCAAAATAGGTTTGTGCGCACTTAGCCTCGCCCTGATCGCTGCTATTTGGTATGCATTTTACAGCGCTCCATTCATGCAAGGGGTTGTCACGCATTCGTGGCCTGCGTTTACCACCAAGCCCCAGGCGTTAGTGGATGTTCTCACGCTCGCGTTTCGTGAGCAGGGCACGCAAGTCGCACTCGCGCTGCTGGTGATCGTTGGCGTGTTGTACACCATCAAAGAACGCCGATATCTTTGGCTTTCATGCTCGTACGCTATGATGGTTGTCATGTACATTGTCGACGTCACGTCTGATGCTCCCATCAAATACCTTCTCACCGGGTTTTGGTATACGGATTCTTGCCGCATCGCCGCTTCCGCAGCGCTGTTTGCCGTACCCTTGGCGGCTATTGGTTTGTGGCTGGCAAGCTCAGCACTGAAAAGCGTGTTGTTGAAGGTTTCGGGCATGCGCGACAAGTCGGTTTCGCGCATCGCCCCTTGCGTCATCGCCGGGATGTTTTTCTTCATCAACATGTATCCGAACTTTACGATTACGGGCTTCGCCTCGGTGAATACGGGTATTGGAGCTATGTCGAGTTCGCTCGCCTCGAAAAACAGCACGCAGCATCCACGCGTGTATGATCTTGCGGAGATGTCGTTTGTGCAGGAGGTTCGGAGCCTTATCCCCGAAGGTTCGCTTATCATTAACGAACCGGATGACGGAAGCGTGTTCGCATATGGCACGCAGGACTTGAACATGTATTACCGCTACTTGAGAGTGTACGGGGAAGAAAACGAGACCAGGCAAAGTAAACTCATCCGCACGAGGTTGTACCGAATTGCGTCGGACGAACAGGTGCGCGCCGCCGTTGAGAGCATCGGTGCCGAATACGTGCTTGTTCTCGATCAGGGAGAGTCTAAAGAGGATCGACCGCGACTGTTTACCTACGAGAACGGCAAGAACTGGCTCGGTATTGAGTTGATACGTGACGATACGCCCGGCTTTGAAAAGGTGCTTGGCCGAGGGGATATGCGCCTCTATCGCATAACGAGATGTGAAGATGTGGCGTAAGACGTGGACGAGAGGAAGTGAACGGTCGTGTCAAAAGTGAGTGAATGGGAAGAAGGGCAAGACCAGCAGCGTGATGAGCGGCTGGAAAAGCTCCATCGCGTGCTCTTGGGAATGCTCAAGGATTTCTCTGCGGTGTGTGAACTTCATAACCTTCGTTGGTTTGTGGCGTTCGGAACAGCTTTGGGCGCGGTGCGGGAGAAAGGGTTTATTCCCTGGGATGACGATCTTGACATCTGTATGCCCCGGGAAGACCTCGAAACGTTTGTTCGGATCATGCAGGAAGACGCTTCCGGTCGATACAGTGTAATGAATTCGCAGACGAACGCGAACTATCCAATGGCAACGACGCGTCTGATGCTGAACGGTACTGAATTTCGAGACGCGGCGCTTCAAACAGCGGACTTCGAGTCATGCATTTTCCTCGACCTATTCCCTCTCGATAGCCTCGCAGATGACGAGAAGGCCTTCCGTAAGCAGGCGTGGCGTGCATGGTTGTGCAATAAGCTATCGATCACGAAACTGGTAAAGAGCCCCTATATTGGCGGCGGTGGCGCACGCGCTTTGATGTTACGCGCGGGGACGTTCGGCATGCGGGGGCTTCTCAAGCTTCCTGGCCTTCGCTCGCTCGACTTCAACGAGTTATCGCTTCGCGAACAGACGCGCTTTAACGGGGTTCAGACGCGACGTATAGGCTTCTTGTGCGAGACCGATAGGTTTTCTTGTGTGTACGATCGGAAGGACTTGTTTCCTGTGCGAATGGTGGTATTCGAGGACATGATGGTTCCCGTTGCTCGCCATGCTGAGAAGTTGCTGGAGTCTTTATATGGTGACTTCATGACTCCTCCGCCATTAGATCAGCGACGCGAGCATTATCCGGATATCCTGGATTTCGGCGAGTACGCTGAGGCGTAAGTGCGGCGCATCTTGCTTCAATACTCAATTTACTGACGTCTGGATGTGTCCATGCTGCGTACGACCGCATCGCAAAAGCGTGTATTCATATGGAACAGCGTGGGGAGTGCGATATATGCGATATCTTCCTTCTTGCTGCTCATCATCGTTGTTCGTGTGTGCGGTGTTGATGAGGGTGGAGTCTTTTCCATCGGATATGCTATCGCCCAACTTATGCTGACGATTGGCGTGTTCGAGGCGACCACGTATTTCGCGACCGATGCCGAGAATCGCTTCACGTATGCGCAATATCTTGGCTTTAAGCTGGTTACCTGCGGACTTATGATCATCGCGAGCGTCATTTACATCACCTCGTTTGGCTACGACGCGCACAAGTCGCTTGTGGCTTACGCGCTGTGCGCATACCGACTCTTTGAAGCGTTGTCCCAATACTGGTTCGCTGCTTTTCAAAAGGAGAATCGACTGGACATCAGTGGATTCTCTACGACATGGCGATCGGTGATCTCCATTGTGGTGTTTGCGTTGGCTCTCGTACTCACGAAAGATATTGTGCTGTCGATGCTTCTCTCGTCTGCGAGCGAAGCGGTATGGATATGCTGCTATGATGTTCCGCGCCTGCGAAAGATCAGAAGGGTGGGCAAGCCTGACTTTTCCTTTAAGCCTCTCGTATCCCTTTTTGCCGCCTGCTTCCCCCTATTTATCAGCTCTTTTCTGGCGATCTATCTAGGCAACGTCTGCAAGTACGCTATCGACGCGGTGGGTACGGAAGAGATGCAGGCGATTTTCAACGTGCTGTTCATGCCGTCGTTTGTCATCAATCTTTTCGTCAACTTCTTCATCCGACCTTCGCTTACGCACATGGCTGAGTTGTGGCTCAAGCGAGAAGTGCATGCTTTCATGAAGACTATCGCCAAATTGCTTGGTGCGGTTGTGGGCATCACCGTCTTTGTGGTTGCGGCGTGCGCCGTGATCGGCATTCCCATTCTCGAATTGTTTTACGGTATTGATTTGACGGGTTGTTTGCCGGCGTTGCTCATCTTGCTGTTGGGTGGCGGCTTTTTATCGGCATCGGTGGTGTTCTACAACGCCATGGTAATTATCCGGGCTCAGAATGGCGTTCTCGTAGGCTACGCGGTAGCTATTGTGATCGCTCATCTTGTCGCAACGCCCTTTGTGGTTGCTTCGGGCATTATGGGGGCTAGCGTGGCGTATGCGATCTCGTGCGTGGGCCTTTTGCTGTGTTTCGTATTTGTGTTCGCATGGTCTGCTCGCAGCAGGATGAGAAAATGGGAAAGTCGGAGCTAGCTCCTTTGGGCGTCTTCACACGCCCGCAAGGCGTCTTCTGCTGTTTGCTGCCAGTTGAACAGATCGGACACGCGCTGCCGTACGCGGCGGCCTTGTGAGACGAGCTCGCTGTTGTTTTCGATGGCGGTTCGCAGCGCCCGTTCGATCGATGTCGCATCGGCGTTCTCGAGAACGGTGCCGAACGTTTCATTGGGAATGAGTTCGGCGACTCCGCCGACGCGTGTCACGATGGAGGATGTGCCGCATGCGGCGGCTTCAAGAAGGCTCGTCGCGAATCCTTCCGAGCGGGAGGGGAGGCAGAGCGCGTTTGCCTGGCAGAGCAGGGCGGCCACATCTTGCTTGTTTAGATTTCCCAAAGCGCGAACGTGGGGGAGTCCGCATTGCTCGACGGACGCACGGAGCGGACCGTCGCCCGCAAACAGACACCATATTGGCTCGTCTTGCAATGCGTCCATCGCTCCAAGGAGCGCGGGTACGCCCTTTTCCGGGACGAGCCGTCCTACGGAAACCAGAAGAAGCTCGGATTCTCCGATGCCTTCCTCATGTCGATAGTCCCGACTGCTGCGCATCGACTCAAACGAAGAGGCGTCAATGGCATTGTGCAGTTCGCCGCTCGATTCGATCCCGAAATGACGGAGCCAAGCGCTTCCCGCTTCGGATACGGCGTAGAAACGAGGCTCACTGCGCTTAATGATGGCCGATAGGGCGTGTTCTACTCCCGCAAGGGCGGTGTCGAGGATCGGGTTGTTCAGGGTGAGATGGGCACTTCCATGCTCTATGACGATTGGCGTGATTGAACGCTTGCGCGCGAATCGAACTCCGAAAAGCGAGAGAGGATAGAATCGCGTGTTCACTATAACGTAATCGACGCTTACTCTTTCAAGTTTCTCGATGAGGGAGCGGTACTCGTTCGTTTTGTTTGCGAGTGGATAACGGCTTTTGAATGCGCTATGGCAAGGGAGCCGGAATACCTCAACCCCGCACTCGTCGATTTCGTAAGGAGCTGCCGAGCAGTTGTTGAGGCATACGACAACCGCTCGATAACCCATTGCAACGCATGTGCGTGCGAGGTTGCACGTGTACGTTTCAACGCCTCCGGTGTGAGGCGGGTAGTTTGCCGAAAAGAATACGATCGTTTGATCTGCGTCGCTGCGTTTTGCGCTCACGAAGAACCCCTGTTATTTCGATTGCTCGTCTTTTGCATCTGCGGCTTTGGAAAGGGCAATGGATTGGGAGAGTTCCTGGATCTGCATTTCCAGTTTCGAAACGCGCATGCTCGTGAAAAACAATTTGACGATCAGAACGAAGATGAAGAAAAGGAAAATGAAGTTCGTCGAAGAATAAATTCCTATGAGGGAGGCGAGCGAGCTCGCTATCCCTGGAAACACACCTAGGAGAATGAGCAGGAAGCAGAGTGCGAGCCAGAAGATGGAGTCTTCGATTTTCGCGCGCGTCTGAGCGACTCGTCTGAGCATGAGCACGGCAAGAATAAGCGATGCGACAATGAGGATGGACTGAAACAGTAAAGTCACGACGACTCCTTACCTACGGAAAGGCTGGATGATCACGATAGACACCGTCATGCGAAGCATGTAGAGGATGGCAGCTTTGGCGTTGAGGTAGCTCGTTCCTGCCATGCGATCCCTCATGGTTACGGGAACTTCGACCACCGATGCTTCCTTCTTTTTGATGAAGTAGGCGAGGGTGTCTGGTTCAGGGCCGCAGTTGCTGTCGTTGGCGAATGCGCGCATGGATTTTTTACCGAAGAGGCGCATGCCTGATGTAGGGTCCTTAAGGTGCACGCCCGATGTCATGCGTATTGCGGTTGTGATGAGGGCGCTGCCGACCATTCGAAGCGAAAAAGGTTTTTTCTCCGTAACAAAGCGCGATCCGATAACGATATCGTGATCGGCTGCTTGTTGGAGAATGCTCGGAATGAAGCGCGGGTCATGTTGCCCGTCCGCATCGAACTGCAAAACGAAGTCGTAGCCGTTTTCGTATGCGAACTTGATGCCCGCTTGGAATGCCCCCGACAAGCCGACATTCACGGGAAGGCTGATGTGATTGAAGCCCTGCTCGCGACAAATAGCCTCGGTGCCATCCCTTGATCCGTCGTTCACAACGAGGTAGTGACACGTGGGTATGGTCGATAACAACTCGTCGAGAGTTCCCAAAAGCGAACTCTCTTCATTGTAGGCGGGTATTACGATGAGCGTTCGCTCAATCATGTCGCTGCAACGCTCGTCGAGTATTCCATCCGGGCTCTGAACTTGCGATTCTCTGTTAGACATAGCAGTTCGGGAACTTTCTTTCCAGTTTTTTGTCATGAAGGGTATTGTATACTATTGCGAAGATATGCTTCTGCTGCAAACAATGATGATTTGATAACTACGGAGAGATGCATGCGTTACGATGACGAAACCCTGCGAAAGATGCAGCTTATGGAGCTCGGCATTCTAAAAGAGGTTGATCGCGTGTGCCGAGAACACGATATTGCGTACTTTCTCGATTCTGGTTCGGCATTGGGCGCCGCTCGCCACGATGGCTTCATTCCTTGGGACGACGACATTGACGTGGGCATGATGCGTGCGGATTACGAGCGGTTTCTCTCCGTCGCGCCCGAAGCTCTTGGCGAGCAGTACGTGCTTTCCGAGCCAATGACGAACGCGATCCATTCTGCAATGTTTGCGAAGGTGTGGCTGAGGGGAACGAAGTTCTATACCGTCGAAACCCTTGATGCGGGTCTGCGTCAAGGGATTGGTATCGACATCTTGCCCTACGATGTGCTGTCGGCTGATGAACGCGTCGCGCAGAAGCAGCGGCAGCGGTGTTCTCTGCTTCAGAAACTGCTGTATCTCTACCATTCCAAGAATGTGGTGGTTCCCCACAAGGGAGCGCTCGGTTCATTCGAGCGTGCGGCATGCGGTGTTGCGCACGCCTTTCTCAGGGTCTTTACCAGTCATGAGCGTTTGGCCGGGCAATTCCAGCAATCCGCGCTCGCGGGCGAAGACAGTCCGGGTGATACGAGCATGTGCATGTCGTATGTGGCCATTGGCAGCTACCCGACGAACGTGCTTGTTCCCGCGGGGCGTCACATGTTCGAAGGGGAGGAGTTTCCGGTTCCTGCCGAGATAGAACGCTACCTCGAGATCATGTTCGGCGACTGGCGCGAACTTCCCCCTATGGACGAGCGACGACAGCATGCTCCTATAGAGTTGGGGTTCGACGTCCAGTAGGGGCTTGCAGCCTTGTTTCCTATGTGTTTGTTTGTTCAATTTTACATTATCTTGAACTTAAATGAACATTTGCGTTACCATTGTCTCCTTAAGGTGTCATGAAAACGAGGAGGGCAGTGGTGACGAGACGGGGGATGACGCGGCGATCGTTTGTGGCGGTCGCGGCTGGAGCGTTGGTGTCGTTGGCATTGCCCGGTTGCAGTTCTGCGAACGACAATACCGTTGTCATCTATTCGTGCGGTGAAGGAGAGGCCAACGAGCTTTTGCTCGAAGCCATGCACCGCGACTTGCCGGACTACGATATACGTTTGCACTACGTATCCACGGGAACATGTGCGGCGAAGCTGCAAAACGAGGGAACCTCAAGCGAAGCCGACATCGTGCTCATGCTGGAGGGCGGCTATTTGAGGCAGATCCAATCAAGCCTCGCGCAGCTCACATCATACGATCTGGATGCATTTGAATCCGACTTGCTTGATGGAACCTCGACGTACTTGCCGTTTAGGCGAGAGAGTGCATGCGTGGCCGTAAACGTGGGGGAGCTCGCTGCACGCGGTATTGCCATTCCCGAAACCTATGATGACCTTCTCGATCCCTCATACCGCGGTTTGATTAGCATGGCTAATCCGAAATCGTCGGGAACGGGATACAATTTCGTGAAGAGTCTTGTGAACACGCGCGGCGAAGATGCGGCGTTTGAATACTTCGATAAGCTTGCCGAAAATGTCTATCAATTCTCGTCTTCGGGGTCGGGCCCGGTTAATGCGCTTGTGCAAGGTGAGGCGCTCATCGGGTTCGGCTTGACGTACCAAGCGGTGTCGGAAATTAACAAAGGCGTACCCATAGAGGTCCTTTTCTTTGAAGAGGGTTCGCCCTGGACCATGAACGGCGTCGCCGTTGTGGACGGAAAGCAGGATAAGCCGGCTGTACGCGCGGTGATGGACTGGATGTACGACACGGGCATATTGCTCGACAAGCAGGAGTTCGTACCTGACAAAGTGTTCGTCGACCAGCATACGGAGATACCGAACTATCCTCAGGACACTCATTACGCGAATATGGACGGGGTGTTCGATATCGACGAGAAGAAGCGGCTGCTTGAGAAATGGAAGTACTGACGATGAGCGAACAGAATCGGGTAATGGCGAAAGAAGCGACAGACGTCAACGCGCATGCAAGCGAACCGAAGCTCCGTATCACCGGTCTTGTCAAGCGCTTTGATGGGGCGGATGTGTTGCATGGCCTCGATTTCGATGTACGGGATGGTGAATTTCTCTCCATTCTCGGACCTTCAGGTTGCGGTAAGACGACTACGTTACGTATTCTTATTGGGCTGCTGTCGCCCGACGAGGGAACAATCACGCTCGACGGGCGCGACATCACGGCATCGTCTCCTGATGATCGCGGCATGGGCATCGTGTTTCAGAATTACGCGTTGTTCGAGAATATGACGGTACGTGGAAACGTCGAATATGCACTTAAGTTCAAACCGCAGCTGAAAGCTCAGCGCCGCGAGATTGCGCAGCGCGTGCTCGAACAGCTCGGTTTGTCGGAGCATCTCGATAAAAGCGTACGCCAGCTTTCGGGCGGTCAGCAACAGCGCGTGTCTATTGCGCGCACGTTGGCGCTCAACCCTGAAGTCATCCTATTCGACGAGCCCATGAGCGCGTTGGACGTAGAGACGCGTCTTTCACTGCGTCTCGAGCTCAAGCGTATTCAGCGCGAGTTTGGTACCACGATGGTCTACATCACTCACGATCAGGAAGAGGCATTTGCTCTGTCTGATCGTGTGATGGTCATGGGGGAGGGTCGTATTCACCAGCTGGCTGCTCCTGACGACATCATTGCTCATCCCGCGGACGACTACGTCGCTGATTTCGTGGTGAAGAACCTCAACATCAAAATGGATTCGCTCGCGCGATTCATGGATCGGTAGGCCGGTTGTGAAACGGAAGGGTAAGCTCAACCTCACGCGCATTGTGCTGGCCGTGTTCTTCCTCGTGGCGGCGGTGCTGCCACTGTTGGGAATGTTCTCCCAGCTTGCAAGTCCGGGAGCGTCTGCGGTTTTCGGCACGGAGCAGTTTAGAATCGCCTGCCTCAACTCCATTGGCGTGTCCCTCACTTCGACGGTCATATCGCTTGTGCTGGCGCTTGCTATGTCGTGGGTGCTATGTCGGACGAATATCCGCGCCAAAAGTGCTATTGCCGTGATTATGACGCTCCCTATGCTTATTCCGTCGCTCGCGCTTGGTATGGGGCTCGTGTTCTTGCTGGGGTCGAACGGCATTATCACGAATGCTTTGGGCCTTGATTTTTCCCTCTACGGGTTCTGGGGCATCGTCATGGGGTCGGTGTTGTATTCGTTCCCCTCTGCTTTTTTGCTGCTTTACGATGTGCTTAAGTACGAAGACGCATCTCCTTATGAGGCTGCTGACGTGCTGGGCATTCCGAAGATCAATCAATTTCTCAGCATCACGTTGCCCTATTTGCGCAAGCCGCTGATTTCGGCGGTGTTCGCTACGTTTACGCTTGTGGTTACCGACTACGGCGTGCCGCTCATGGTGGGCGGAAAGACAACAACGCTTCCGGTGCTCATGTACCAGGAGGTTATCGGTTTGCTCAATTACAATACGGGTGTGGCTATTGGCTTCGTGCTGCTCATTCCTGCGATCGTCGCCTTTCTCGTCGATGTGCTTAATGCGGATAAGGGAAAGTCATCGTTCGTTTCGAAAGCGTTCGACATCAAGCGCAATGTTGCGCGCGATGCGCTCGGATACGTCGTTGGGCTGGTGGCTTCGGTGGCCATTATTCTGCCGCTCGGCTCGTTTGTCTTGGTGTCGTTCGTCCAGAAATATCCGATCGATCTCACCGTGACACTGGACAACATCGGACGAGCGATGAACTTGAACGTGGGTGATTATTGGGTGAACTCGATTATCATTGCGTGCGCGGTTGCGCTTTTAGGTACGACGCTTGCCTATTTTGCCGCCTATATTACGGCGCGTATGGGAGGGCGTTTTGCGAAACTGCTGCACCTCGTGTGCATTACCACGCTTGCTATCCCCGGTATCGTCCTCGGTTTGTCGTACGTCTTATTCTTTAAGGGGTCCATTCTGTACGGGACGTTTGCCATCCTTATTTTGGCGAACCTCATTCACTTCTTTGCATCGCCCTATCTTATGGCGTACAACTCGCTTGGCAAGGTGAACGAGAATCTGGAAGCGGTTGGATCGACGATGGGTATCAGTCGAGGGAGTATACTGAAAGACGTGCTCATCCCGCAGACGAAGGACACGATCGTCGAGATGGTAGGTTACTTCTTCGTCAACTGTATGGTTACCATCTCTGCTGTGGCATTTTTGTCCACAACGCTCGATATGCCGCTCGCGCTACTTATTACTGATCTTGATGCGCAGCGTTTGACAGAGTGCGCCGCGTTTGTGTCGCTCCTGATCTTGATAACGAACATCGCCTTCAAGCTCATACTTGCAGGCGTGAAAAAAGCAATGCATCGTGCCGGTTCGCCGACTGCTTCTGCGGTCTAGGCGCGAGGCGCTTTCCTAATGAAGGAGGATTCACGCATGTCTCGTTCGCTCGACATGAAGGATTTCAAGATACTAACTGCGCTCGAGGCTCGCGTTGATGAAACGCTCACACAGCGGGAAATTGCTGCTGCGGCTGACTTGTCAGTTGGCACCGTCAACCGAGCTATGGCCGATTTGCACGAACGCGGATTCGTACGCGAGGGTACCTTGTCTGCTTTGGGTCTTGAAGCGCTTGAACCGTATCGAGTCAGACGTGCGGTGCTTATCGCCGCCGGATTCGGGTCGCGTCTTGTTCCTATTACGTTAAACACGCCGAAACCGCTCATCCGCGTGCACGGTCAGCGTATCATTGATTCACTGCTCGATGCGGTATGTGCTGCGGGTATTGAGGAAGTGTACGTGGTGCGCGGGTATTTGGCCGAGCAATTCGATCAGCTACTGTATAAGTATCCTCAAATCAAGTTTATCGAGAATCCGTTCTACAACGAAGCGAACAATATCTCGTCGGCCGTGGTTGCCAAAGACCTGCTGCAGAACACCTACGTGTTCGAGTCGGATCTGTTGTTGTACAACCCGAAACTCATCACGAAGTACCAATACTCGTCGAACTACCTCGGAGTTCCGGTGCCTGTTACCGATGACTGGTGTTTTCAGACGCGCCGCGGTGTCATTACGGGGTTATCGGTGGGTGGTACGGATTGTCATCATATGTTTGGCATATCGTACTGGACCGAAGAAGACGGAAAGAAGCTGTCCGAAGACGTCGCTTCGACGTTCGCGATGCCGGGCGGTAAGGAACGCTATTGGGACGAAGTGGCCTTGCGTTACTTTGCGCGTAACTACGAAGTCTCAGTGCGTGAGTGCACGTTTGATGACGTGATTGAGATCGATACGTATCGCGAGTTGCAGGAGCTCGATAAGGCGTACGTATAAAGAGTTCAATGTTAACGGGATAATTACTAAATTGAGCATCAGAACCTCCTTTGATAAGTAGAATTGAATTCAGTTGTTCATTCTTTGCATAAGCTTTACAAGAATGAACAATGCAACTACAATCTCACCTCGTGGTCATTATTCGCTACGGTGGGGGGTTTCCGTGTCATTGGAGAAAAACGAGTTCAAGGTTCTGATTGCTTTGATGGACGAAAACCTCTACACGCAGCGGGCTCTTGCTGAGGCGACAGGTCTTTCGTTGGGATCGGTGAACCGTTTGTGCCAGGTTCTCCGCGAACGAGGGCTTATGGACGGGTTCTACCTCACGGCCGAAGGTTATGAGGCTCTTGCTCCTTACAAGGTTGAGAATGCGATAATCATGGCTGCGGGATTGTCGTCGCGATTCGCTCCTCTTTCGTATGAAAAGCCGAAAGGGGTGCTCACTGTTCGGGGCGAGGTGCTTATTGAGCGTCAGATACGGCAGTTGTTAGAAGCCGGTATTGACGATATCACGCTTGTTGTTGGGTATATGAAAGAAGCGTTCTTCTATTTGGAAGATGCGATGGGCGTCAAGATCCTGGTTAATGAGGAATACGCAACCCGCAATAACAATTCCACGCTTATGCTGGTGCGCGAGCAGCTGGGAAATACGTATATCTGCTCTTCCGACGATTATTTTACCGAAAACGTGTTCGAGCCGTATGTGTATGAAGCGTACTATGCCGGCATGTTTTTCGAGGGCCCTACGGACGAATACTGTATGAGGACGGGGCGTGACGATCGTATCGTAGGCGTCACGGTTGGAGGGTCTGATTCGTATGGCATGCTTGGACACGCTTACTTCGACCATGCGTTTTCCCAGACGTTTTCCGAGCTTCTCGAGAGGGAGTACCGTTTGCCGGATACGGCGCCAAAGCTATGGGAGGATATCTACCGCGACCATCTCAAAGAGCTGAGGATGGTGTTGCGCCCCTACGAGGCGGGCGTTATATATGAGTTCGACTCGCTTTCTGATCTCAAGCAGTTCGATCAAGATTTTCTCATGAACGTCGACTCCAAAATTCTCGACAATATATGTCGCACGTTGCGATGCGAACGCAGCGAGATCGAAGGCGTCGTGCCTATCAAAGAGGGCCTTACGAACCTATCGTTCAAATTTTCTATTGGTGAAACTTCGTACGTGTATCGACATCCTGGGTTGGGAACGAGCGAGATTATCAACCGCGCAAGCGAAGCGTACTCTCAAACGATTGCGAAAAAGTTGGGAATCGACGAAACATTCGTCTATCAGGATCCTATTGCCGGTTGGAAGCTGTCGCATTACATGGAGGACTGCGTACCGTTCGATTACCACAATTGGGGACAGGTGACGCGCGCTTTGTCGCTTATCAAGAAGCTGCATGAAAGCGGTGAGACTTCGGAATGGGAGTTTGGGGTGTACGACAAGGCTCAGGAGCTTGTCGGCCTGTTGAGTAAACGGTCCTATCCGTCATTCCCTGACTTTGACGAGATCAATGAGAAGGCTTCGCAGCTCAATGATCTCGTCGGGCGAGATAATGTGGCATACTGCCTCTGCCATAACGACTTTTACAGTCCGAATTTTCTCGTCAAGGGCGACGAGATGAGTCTAATCGATTGGGAGTATTCGGCTATGTCCGATTATGCTTCTGACCTCGGAACGTTCATCTGCTGTTCCGATTACGACTTCGAAGATGCAGAGCGGGTTATCGCAACCTATTTCGGTCGCAAGCCGACGAAGGATGAGCGTCGTCACTGTCTTGCCTACGTTGCTTTGGCTGCCTATTACTGGTTCGTATGGGCGCTGTATAAGGAGTCTGCGGGAGATCCTGTTGGGGAATGGCTGTATCTGTGGTATCGCTCCGTCCGGGCGTATTCCGCGAAAGCGTTACCTCTATACGATGCTCATTCGAATTAATATCCCGAAAGGCAAGGGGAGGGTTTATGGAAATGATTGGAACGGTCGTGGTGTATGTCATCATGGCCTGCGCGTTGGTGGGGGCAGTTGCTTCGGCGCTGAAGCCTGAAAGCGAACTGGGCAAGGAATTTGTGGCGGGCATCGACTCTATCGGCCCTATCTTCCTGCCGGTTGCGGGCATCATGGCGTCAGCGCCTTATCTGACGGCGTTCGTCAGCTCAGTGTTCGGTCCTGCGTATGGGGCTTTGGGGGCCGATCCTGCGATGGCCGCTACCACGTTCATCGCCATCGATATGGGCGGTTATCAACTGGCCGATGCTCTTGCTCAGACGAGGGAGAGCTGGATCATGGCAATGATGACCGGCTACATGGCTGGGGCTACTATCGTGTTCACCATTCCGGTGGCGCTCAAGATGCTGGTGAAACGGGATCGAAAGTATCTTGCTCTCGGTGTCATGAGCGGTTTGTTGGCTATTCCTATTGGCGTGCTTGTGGCAAGCGTCATCATCGCCTTCTCTCAGCCGATGATTCGTGAGGTGGTGTCTACCAACGCTGAGGCTACGTATCAGCTTGCATTGAGCTTCGCGCAGATAGGCGTTAACCTCGTCCCGCTCGTTATCATCTGCCTTGCGCTTGCGCTCGGATTGAAGTTCAAACCCGATGCTATGATCAAGGGTTTTATCGTGTTCGGCCGCGTGATGGAGGCGGCGCTGAAAATCGTGTTTGTGCTGGCAGTTGTCGAGTACTTTACCGGGGTCTTTTCGATGGTGTTCGGCTCGTTCGGGTTTGATCCCATCATCGCGGACGAAGATGATATATTCCGCGCGCTCGAAGTATCGGGAGCTATCGGCATGATGCTGTGCGGCGCGTTTCCGATGGTGTATCTCATCAAGCGTTACCTGGCGAAGCCCTTGGCCAAGATCGGCGGTGCGGTTGGGCTGAGCTCGGATGCAACGGCCGGCTTGCTCGCTGCTTCTGCGAACGTGTTGGCGGCGTTGTCGATGGTGAAGGATCTCAAAGCGCGCGATAAGGTGTTGGTTATGTCGTTTGCTGTATGCTGCGCGTTCCTGTTCGGCGACCATTTGTCTTTCACGGCGAATTTTCAGCCCACGCTCATTGTTCCTGTCTTGCTTGGCAAGTTGACCGCCGGCATTTGTGCGGTGGTGTTTGCGAGCTTGCTCGCGGTGAAGAAAGCGGAAGAGCTTGAGCGGCTTGATGCTGTGCAGGAGCAAGATGCGGCGATGCTCGAACCTGAGGGGGAGCCCGTAACGGTGTAACGT
>PPYE01130756.1_pt1 | contig 16245 bp, 8 predicted proteins | sample 1559881 | NCBI WGS metagenome assembly PPYE01 (sample SAMN08240022, study PRJNA423297) | Human gut metagenome, whole genome shotgun sequencing project. | reverse complement strand
AGCTGATCAAAGCCGTAGAAGTTTATGAAATTGATCATGCAAGCAAAAATGCAATTACTGCCAAAACAATTACAATAACTATGTCTAAGAAAGACAAGATTACTGCGAAAGCAGCTAATGAAACTGCTGATGATACAGATGTTATTGCTGCATTTAACGAGTATGTGAAAAATTGGGAAAATATTCGTCTGAAATCCAGTTGGACAAATGGAATTGCTACAGCAACAATTGAAATTTCAGCAGATGGTGGAGTTAAAGTTACTGAATATACACCAGATACATTTGCAACATATACACAAAAGGGTGAAGAAAATTAATAATTGCCTAAAGTAAAACGAATGTTGCAATTCAGTTTTTTGATGAATGCATAACAATCCTTTTGTTTGAAATCGAATACTACTGTCGAATGAAGTACTAAAAGTAAGGAGATAGTAGTATGTTCAAACTTTTAAACAAAAAGAAAAATAACAAAGGTTTTACACTGGTAGAACTGGTAATCGTAGTAGTAATCCTTGCTATTCTGGTTGGTATTCTTGCACCTCAGTATACAAAATATGTTGAGAAATCAAGAAAAGCAGCAGATGCTAGTAATTTGGATAATGTTGTAACTGCATTTAAAGTAGCAGCAGCAGATACAGAATATAGCATTGATGCGAGTACATATACAATTTTAATGACAACAACACAGACAACAGTTACTCAGGATGGAACAGCTGTTGCAACTGCTAAAACATGGAAAGATGCATTAAAAGAGTATACAGGATATACAATTGGAACAGATAATAAACTGGGCGATTTGAAACTTAAATCTACTAAATGGACAGGTGGTCCAGCTGATGGTCAGATCCAGGCAACCGTAGTTGTTAGTGCAGATGGTGCAGTAACAGTTACATATTTACCAACATCTGTCAAAGAAACAACCAAATAATAGCTTAACCCTACCCCTGAAAGGAACCCCCTATGCTTCTTTTCTTAGACTCCGTCCCGTACATCATAATCTTCGTATTCGGAATCGTGATCGGCAGCTTCTTGAATGTCTGTATCTACAGGCTTCCGCTGCATGAATCGATCATTACGGCTCCCTCCCACTGCATGACCTGTGGGAGGAAGTTGAAATGGTATGACATGGTTCCGGTATTCAGTTGGATCGTACTGGGAGGAAAATGTCGTAATTGTAAATCAAAAATTTCTGCGCAGTATCCGATCATAGAGGCTCTCAATGGTATTCTTTATGTTCTGGTATGTGTGGTCAATGGACTGACCTGGGTCAGCCTGTTGTATTGCTTAATGGTGTCGGCTTTGCTGACCCTTAGTCTTATTGACTGGCGCACATATGAGATTCCGTTTGGAATCAATGTATTTCTGCTTATCCTTGGCATTGCAGCTGCGTGGCTGGACAGAGGAAACATAACTTCACATCTGATCGGTCTGATCTGTGTCAGTGTTTTTCTGGAAATCCTGTTTCTGGTAAGCGGTGGCAGTGCAATCGGTGGCGGGGATGTGAAACTGATGGCATCCTGCGGACTGATCCTTGGGTGGAAACTGATCATTCTGGCATTTCTGCTGGGATGTATTATCGGTTCTGTTGTTCATGTGATCCGTATCAAAATAAGTGGTGCCGGACGAGTACTTGCTATGGGACCGTATCTGTCAGTCGGTATTTTTCTGGCTGCATTATGGGGAAATACATGGATCAGCTGGTATCTTGGCCTTCTTGGCCTGTAGCAGCTTCTTTATAACTGAGATGGATTATCTTTGTGAGAGACAATGGATAATTCAGCTGATTTTCAGTTATAAAAATATGAATTTTGTCTGAGATATTTTTACGACAGAATCCATATTTTTGTAACTGATATAGCAGGAAGAGAAGAAATCCTGATAATCTGATACATAAGTTGTCGGACAGGACAACAATAAAATGGAGGAAACCTGAGAAATGGCGAAAATTTTAAATATAGAAATTGATACAGCCCAGTTGAGGGTAACAGAGACGGACAGCCGTGGACTGAGAATCTATCGCTGTTTTACACTTCCGGTTCCTCAGGGTGCCGTGGATGATGGGCAGATCCGTGATACGAAGACTCTGGGTACACTTTTGAAAAAAGAACTGGAAGCCAGGAACATAAATAATAAAAAAGTATTTTTTGTTGCAGGTTCATCAAGAATTGCCAGCAGGGAAGTGAGAATACCGCTGGTAAAAAAAGATAAGATCCAGAGTGTCATTCAGGAAAATGCAACAGATTATTTCCCGATAGATATTTCCAGTTATGTGTTATCTTACAGCATTATCGATATAGAAACAACAGAGCAGAAACCGGGAGAAGAACTGAAACAGTATCATCTGATGGTGTACGCTGCACCGACATCTATTTCGACGGCGTTCCATGAACTTGCCGGATATGCCGGACTTTCCATGGCCGGAATCGGTTACACCGGTGACAGCGTATATTCTGCTGTAAAAGATACATTTGCAGATGGAGTACATATGCTGGTCAAGATTGAATACAATTCCACAAGTATCAGCGTACTTAATAACGGAGAACTGGCTCTGCAGAGAACGGTCAACTATGGAGTGGACAGCGCGATAGAGACAGTGCGTGCGTTTCCGCAGTTTGGAGAAGACCTTACTCAGACAGAGGCACTTACAGTTCTGCATGACCGGAGATGTCTGCAGGATACGTTGAATGGAATTGCTGCTGCGGAACTGGATCAGCAGGAAGAATTACTGGAAAATGCCAAGATGGAAGTTACCGAGAGCTTCCGTTACATGGTTGGAAATATTTCCCGAATCATGGATTACTATATTTCCAGAAATACAGATGTCACTTTTTCGTCGATTCAGATTTGCGGTCTGGGTGCCGGAATCAAAGGTATCCGCAGGCTTCTTGCCAATGAACTGGGACATAGAGTAGAAGTCCTCTATGCACTTGATAAATGCACGTATCCGGAATTTCCGGAATCAGAGGGACTTTACCTCTATACGGCAGTCATCGCACCGGCCCGTTCCGGAGTGAACCTGATGGAAAAAACCACTCGTAAGAAAAAAGAGGCAGAAGATAATTTACGTGGTTCGGTGTTGGTCTGTGCAGTTGGCGTGATCGCAGGTGTGGCACTTGCGGGTGCCGGTGTGGCGAACCATCTTTATCAGCAGCACATGCAGGATCATCTGAATCAGAGAATCAGTGAAGAAAGTTCCATTGAAGATATTTACAATACGTATACCAGTGCAAAGACGAATTATGAAAATTATCAGAGAATGTATCAGTATACCAATACACCAAACGAAGGACTGAAGACTTTCCTGGAGGAGATGGAACAGAAGATGCCGTCAGATATCACGGTAGAGACATTCAGTTCCACGGGAACGCAGGTAAGTTTTTCCATGCGGGTTTCCAGCAAGTCTGCAGCAGCAAATACACTGATGCAGCTCCGTACGTTTGAGAGTCTTGCGACAGTTACCACGACAGGGCTGGAAGAAGCAGAAGACAATACGGTATCCATGAGTGTGATCTGTACATATGCAGATCCGGCACCTTTGGATGACGATACTACAGAATAAGGAAACGGCAGAATAAATAGGAGGCAGACAGGACATGAATTTGTCGATGCGTGACAAAAAAATACTGCTGATGTTTATCGGCATTCTTGTATTTTTCCTTGGTTGGTTCTTAGGATACCGTCCACAGATGGAGATTGCAAGTCAGATAGAAGAATCAAATGGACCACTGGAAGAGCGTTTGCAGGAGCTGCTTGATCTCGCAGCCAACAAAGATTTTTATGTAAGTGAGACAGCATCCATCCAGGAAAAGATCAACGAATATACAACAAAGTTCCCATCTGATGTAAGACCGGAGGATGGAATCGTACTTGCCCGCAACATGGAAAATGAACTTGGATTCCAGATCACAAGTGTCGGACTTGGGGAAAAAGAGTTTATTGCATCTATAGACGGAAGCTCCGAAGAGGATCTTGCACAGGAACAGGATCAGACAATGTCTGAGCAGGCAAATGAGCAGACACAGGAACAGCTTGACAATATTGAGGGAACCGACAGCCAGGCTGAGGCAGATCTTCAGAATGCTTCTGATGCGGCAGCGGCAGACCAGAGCAGTGATTCACAGGTACCTGTTCTTTACCGTACGCAGGTAACTCTGCAGTTTAACGGAACCTATGCAGGTCTCAAGAAAGCAGTTCTTTATGTCGCAGACCAGAGTGGAAGAATGACACTTGACAATGTCAATGCGTCCTATGATACTTCCACTGGCAACCTGACCGGAACAATCATCGTAAATATCTTCTCGATGACCGGAACAGACCGTACTTACACAGAACCGGACGCCGGAAGCGTGGCATACGGAACCGACAATATCTTTGGTACAGTTGAGCAGAATGCACCTGCTGAAGCATCCGATCAGAATACAGATGCACAGGCAGATACTGCGGAGACAGAGGCGCAGCCTGCACAATAAATACGAAATATACATTAGAGGGGGAGAATCATATACCCCTCTAATGCTGTTTTTTGAAGAATGCTAAAGGAGCGGCAAATCAATGAAAAAAAGAAAAAATGCCGGTATGAGTCTGATCGAAGTTATCGTTGCCGTTGCCATTTTTGCCATTACGGCGGCGGTTCTTCTTCAGAGCTTTGTGACCTCAGGACGGATAAACCGCAAATCGAGGATCTATCTGGAGGCGACTACAGTAGCCCAGAATATCATGGAAGAGATCAAGGCCAAAACCTTTGAGGAGGTTTCGCTGGCTTTTAACTACCCAATCGACAGTGTCAGAAATACAACAAGACTCACATTCCTGAATCCGCAGAGTGCAAGGATCCAGAGCGGAGAGCTGGGAATCAGTGAAGTAATTCGATCATCGGATAAAACCGGCAGCGGTGATTATGTGTATTCACCGGTCAGCCAGTCCAGGAATGATCTGGATGATTCTAAGGTAACGGCATCTGTCCTTTCTTCGGATGGTGGAAAAACATACAAATTCAATCCACGAAAATCTGGTGAAAATGCGTCAAAATATTATTTTGAACTGACGAATGTAAAAAACGATAAGGAGAGTTTTGACGCTCTTGTGACCTTTGACGGAAGCAAGACGTCCGGTTATAAGAAAAAGACTGCATCCAATTCGGAGCAGGGCAAAAATGATTACGAGATGCCGAATGTCGCAAAGATGGACAGAAAATCTTCGGCCCTGCTAATCGAGGAGAAGGATGTCAATATCGACAGTCTTTATGAACAGATGAATTCATGGTTCAGTGGATTTGAAGGAAAGGCTAATGAGGATAAACTTGATCTGATAGATGACATTTACAGTCATTCTGTCAGAACCCTGACCGTTCGTGTGGAAGAAAACAACGGTACTGTCAAGGCTGAAGCAAAACGTACTCTGGACCCATGGAAATGGATCAACGATAATTACAGTGAGGACCTGGAAGCAGAGTTTAAGAACAATGATAAACAGCAGTCAAATATCATCGACACCGAATACACAACATTTTACAGTTCCGATGCCGGTGAGAATCTGAAAAATATATTTGTTTTTTATTATCCAAATTACAATTCCACAAGCAGTGTGACACCATATGACCAGATCATATTCGATAACCGAATCAACTGTGAACTGAATTTCTATGTCAGCAAACAGAAGGATGAAGAAAACAATGTTCCGACACATCTTCAGGAAAGCGCTTACCGTATGGCTCTCACAATACTGGAGAATCCGGCAGAGCGCGGAAAGACCAACTGGAATACAAACGTCGGACTCTATCGTGCGGTGACAAAGCTACGCACAAATCTGGATTATGATATCAGTGATTCAGCTGCAGCTGAGGGTGAGTTATCTAATTCTTCAAGGCTTAAAACCTCACAGATGACCCTTACCTACCAGTCGGTCAACAAAGATGGTGCCAAAGGTATTAAAGTAAGCGGCAACTCAGCCAAAAAGATTCTGGACTGCAACAGTCTGGATGACAGAGACAACGAAGACCGTATCTATACAGTCAAGGTTAAGGTTTTCAAAAAAGGCGCTGCAGAGAAGAATTTTCCGGACAGCGAGCTGATCGCATCACTGGATGGTTCCAAAGAAGATTGATTTTTTCGGGAGAATGGTAATGAAAGAGCGCAAAGACAACAACAGAGGATTTTCCCTTTTTTCAGTACTGATCGCAGTTTCCTTTGTAGCGATACTGGGAATGCTGATCCTGTATATTGCTCTGGCAAACTTTAACATGAAGGTCACCGACCTCAAGGGAAAAGACAGCTTTTATACAGCAGAACGTGCACTGGAGGAAATCCGTACAGGACTCCAGGAGGACGTGGGCGAGGCTATGTCCACAGCATACACAAAGGTTCTGGAAGATTACGATAAAGACAGCAATACGCAGGATGCGACAATGGATGCACAGCGTCAGAGCCAGTTTGAGACATTTTTTCTGGATGAACTGGTCAAAAGAGTTGGAGACAATGGAAGCAAGAAGCAGTACAGTCTGGACAAACTGATTGACTACGTGGATCTTTTAAAAGATTCTTCTGTGTTTGATGCAAAGAAAGAATCACTGGTCATCACAAATCCGTCGGACAGTGCCGGAGCGGAAATGAGTGTGATCCGAAGCACCGGAACTTCCAATGCAAAAAGCGGGATTCTTCTTAAGAATCTCAAAGTCATCTATGTTGACCCGAAAGGTCATGCAGCTATTATCGAGACAGATATCCGCCTGGGTGTACCGGCAGTACAGTTTCCGACACCTTCTACCCTGCCGGACCTTATGAATATGATCGTTGTAGCAGATGGAGGAATCGTCTGCGAAGGAAATGCAGTAAGTGAATCTACGATCCAGGGAAGTATTTATGCCGGGTTTCTGCCAAAGAGCAAGGCAGAAGAGACAGAAACCGCGCAGGGAGAACTTTCTACGCAGAGTATTCATGTAAAAAATAATGCTTCTCTTAAAATCAATTCCGGAGATAAGGTAGTCTGCGCCGGTGAGATCAATATTGGAAACGGCAGCAGCTTTGCAAGTGCTTCGGGTGTGAATCTCTGGGCAAAGGGACTGAATGTGGAGTCTGGAAAAGAAGTCAGCCTGGAGGGTACGACATATTTTGCAGATGACCTGACAATTTCCGGCAAGAACAATAATGTAAAGCTCGCAGGAAATTATTATGGCTTCGGGTCAGAAAAATCAGCCCTGAATGAGAACTGCCTCTTTAAAAATATTTATAGTGGTACTGGTGAGAATGCAGAAAATACAGGGAATACTGCGGCTCAAAAGAGTGCTGACCTCAGCAGTGCTATCGTTATCAACGGAAAAAATACAACACTTGATCTTTCAGGCCTGCAGAAACTGATGCTGGCAGGCAAAAACTACATCGCAAGTTCCAAAGTGAGCGGAAGTCATGTGAACAAAAATGACATCATGACAGGTGAGAGTATCACGGTCAAAGGTACGCAGCTTGCCTATCTGCTCCCGGCAGAATTGCTTGGAACCGGAGAACAGAGCTATCAGAATCCGATGGATGTAGCAACATTTCAGGAAAAATTTGCGGGAGTCAGTCAGACTGGAAATATTGCAGTAAAAATGGATACGCCTGTGGCAGCCTGGGGCGGAAAGACACTTCGAGACCTCGGGGTCGATGTGGAGAAACCGGTGCAGACTGTTTTTTATAATGAGCCAGGTGGTGCAAATTATGTATATTTCTATTTAAACTTTACGAATGAGACGAATGCAGCTGCATTTCTTCAGAATTATCTTGCAGTCAACCCGGATGCAAAAGCAAATATGGATAAATATCTTTCCTTCTACTTTGGTGGAGAAAACAGTGGAATCACTGTAAAGGATGTGGATTCTTATTTGCGTTATGTTACAGGCGGAAATGTTCTTTCCTATGATGGAAAAACAGATACCAGTTCCCTTCAGGCGGCAACGGATACCGATCCTGCTGATGATAGCAAGCTTGTGCAGGAACAGGTGAGTTACCAGAACAGCTGGTATGCACTGAACCGCAAGATGATCTCCAGCTATGATCTGCTTAATACCGCAGTTGTGGAAGGCCAGGATGCTGCTGGAAATAATATCACTCATAACGAGACAGAGAGCAGCAGAAGTGTGTATGACAATCTTGTCAACGAGAAAAAACTGGTTGAATTTGTCAAGAATAATGTGAAAGACGGAACCTTAAAGTATGAGTTTACCGCAGATGAAGAGGATGGCGGCCTGAAGGCAATCATGTACCATAATGGTGGAAATAGTGTGATTTCTGATGGAACTAATGTGCAGGGAACTGGAACAGCGCTAGAAATCACTTCTGATTTAGCTGAAAAGCTTCGTCTGGTCGTATGTACCGGAGATGTAGTGCTGGAAAAAGGTGTAAGTTTTAAGGGAATCATTATGACAAAAGGAACTCTGACTCTAAAAGAGGGAGCTTCACTGGAATCCTCTCCAATGGAGGCTGCAAAGGTCTTCCAGTCACAGATCAACAAAACCAACGAAACAAATACAGATGTAGTCAAAGCACAGGATTTCTTCTGGGATGGTGATAAATACGTTCTCGGAAATGCAGTCGTGTCTGATTCCGGCAGTGATCAGAACAGCTCAGATTCCTACAGCGCTGCAGATTACGTATCCTATGAGAACTGGAAAAAAGAGTAAAGGGGGGAAGAAGCGTGAAAAAAACACACAAGATGAGTAACAAAGGTTTTACACTGGTAGAACTGATTGTTGTAGTTGCAATTTTTACGATTCTTCTGGGAATTGCAGTTCCTTCCTTGAATTCGATTTTAGGTTTTCGTGTAAACCGTGCGGCAAATTCCATTGCATCGGCACTTGACCGAACCAAAATAGAAGCTTCCAGCCGCCTGGTTGGAGAGATGAAGCTGGAAAAACGCGCGGATGGATATTATATCAGCTATTATCTGGATCGCGGCAAGGTGGGAGGAGCATCTCATGTGACTGAGGATGACCCGGAAAAGATTGCCCCGGCCAGAACAGAGATCAGCTATACAAGTTCTGATGGTAGTTCACATGTTATGGCAGCAGGAGACAGCCTGATTCTTACCTATGACCGCGCGACCGGAGGTTTTTTACCGATACAGTCCACAGTAATTTCACAGGAAGAGATTTTGAATGATCTTAAGGCTGGAAAAGATGTTCCGCTTCAGAAAACCGGAACATACTGTACTTCCATTACCGTCAGCGGCGGACGAAGATACAAGACCTTAAGTCTGATAAAAGAGACCGGAAAATACAGTATCACAGCAGGATGGAACTAATGAAAAAGAGAGACAATAGATTAAAAAAGAACAGCGGAGGTTTTACACTGATCGAGCTGATCATCACCGTGGCGATCATTGCGATATTTTTAGGTGTGATCCTGAGCTTCATAGGTATCGGTTCCAATACTTACCGAAGCACTTCCAGCAACGCAAAAGTGCAGATGGAGACGCAGGAAGTTGTCGACAGAATGGAAGACCTGATCATAGATGCCAACCGCAGTGTGTATTACGCAAATGGTACCGGAGCTGCTATGGGAAGTGCGATTTCAGATGACATTGACGGAGCTGCCAGCACCGGCAACAAAACATTTATCGTATGCAATGAATACAAAAATAACGATGGCAAGACCAGCCGTTATATCTGCGATGTGATCGACTGGAACAAAGAGGAACAGAAGGTTTACTACAGCCAGCGAGAATATGATGCTGCATCCAGCAAAGATGACAGCGGAGTTCAGAATGCAGATTCCGAGGAGGAAGAATCTGAGAATACAGAATCAGGTCTCGCTGCGTTGTCAGATGAAGGTTTTTCTGACGACAGTGCAGCAGAGGATTCAGGGAGTGATATTTCAGCAACAGTCCGAAATCAGAAACAGACCATCAATCAGTCTGTCCTTGCAACAGGAATCGTAGATTTCCACGCAGACGTATCCAAGGTGGTTTCCGACAAGATCGTTCGCTTTCAGCTCTCAACGATAAGTGGAACCAAAGAGATCAAAACCCTCCACAGCGTAAGCCTTAGAAATCCAATTAAGGTTCTCGCCCCGGATGACGCGTTTAAGAAATCAGATGCCACAGATGTTGGAATCAAAATCCTGAATGCCCCTCAGACCATGAAGCCAGGTGAGTCCGTGATGCTGAGCTGGAACCTGACAGGAAACGGAAGCATTGATCAGAGTTCTGTAGTGTGGAGTTCTGATATTATGACAAGAGGATGGTTCTCATCTCAGGATGCAACCAATGGAAAATTGACAATTGATCCAAACGCAACGCCAGGATCACTCACGGTTACTGTAACTGCAATGACAACCGATGGAAAGATGATTTCGGATTCTGTAGTGATCAATGTGGTTGTGGAAGCAACACCGACACCGACAGTGACACCAGAGCCGACAAGTACGCCAGTACCGACTGCTACACCAGTACCGACAGCAACACCAATACCGACTGCCACGCCAGAGTCAACTGCCACGCCAACTCCAGAGCCAAGTGACGGGGAGATTTTACTTTGTAATGATTTGAAATATGATACTGTGATTGCAGGAAGATATTATTATTGTGACAGATACAATGATAGAGGATTTAAACTTAAAGTAAATGGATATGAGTATAAGCCATGGGATGGTTATATAAAGTGGTCAGTTAAGAATAATGATCATACAGTTGTACTTTCTAGTGGGGAAGATGCTGTATTAAATATTGAACCTGGCTCGATGCATGGTTTTACTTTGTGCGTTGATTATATTCAGTATAAAGATTATTTAAAAGATACAGTTATTTATAAAATACATGCTGAAAGAGAATTTAAAGTGGCAAATGGAATAGAATTCAAATTATTTGATGCAAATCAAAAGGAGATAAAAAACGATGATGTGGTTATAAAAGACCAAAAATATAGAGCTGATATAAAAATAAAGTCATATGACGCTAGTGGAAAAGAATATCTGATTCCGGTTACACCCGCAAATGCAGTAGACTGGCATATTAGAGATTATTTGGATTGTACGATAAGCCAGACAGAGGATGGAGGGAGTTGGTACTATGCACCGAAAGCAGTTAGAAACCTTTCTGTAGAAGCCGGAGTGTTTAAAATTAATGATTATATATGTGGGAATGACGCGCTATATGGATTTACAAGTAGCATTAGGCTGCAGGTATCAGAAATTAAAGTCGCTCTTACTGGGCCTGATTCAATAAAAAGGAATAGGCAGGGAGAATTTACTCTGACTATTACAAAAGACGGAAAAGAAATAGAACCGACGGAAATATTATGGTGGTCTGACTGGAAACCACAGGATAATGAGAATTCCTCATCTTATGGAAAGGGAAAGAAGTCGTTGAGTATATCAGTTCCAGGAAAAAATGAAAAATGGCCAGAGAATTCTAAGGTATATGCTAAAGCATTAGTGGACGGTATCTGGTACACCGCGTCAAAAGTGGTAACAGAAGATAAATCAAAATAATTATCTGTAGGTGACTTTGACCGAATCTAAGGAGGCACACACATACACATGAAACGTAAACACAGAAAATTTCTTATATCCGGCACGGCTGTGGTCGCGGCTGGGGCATTGGGAATCGGGACGCTCATCCAGACAAGCCTGTCGGTGCAGGCTTCGGTCGAGATGATGCCCGGTATAGAGACAATCGTGGATGAAAATTCCAGCGAGAAGCCATTTCGGATTCTGGAACTGGTGAGTAACAGCGCAGATGCAGAGCTCGGATACTATGTGTCCGGGCAGGAGCCATCCGTGAAGCTTTACACCTGGCAGTATCAGGATTCCAATGGTCAGTTACAGACCATGCATTTTTCTACGCTGGCAGAAGGTCTGCAAAAACTGCCGACAGCGAAATTGCGACAGGAATTTGCAATGAATGTCCGTCTAAATGCAGATGGTGAGATAGATACTTCGGCTTCAACAGGAATCCGCTCAGTGAGTGATCTTACCGGAGATAACGTACCGGTTTCATATTCCGATTATCAGGAAAAATACTTTCTTTCATCAGGCGACGATGCAGATCAGTGGAAGGAAATCGATTTCACTGATCCGACAGGCAAAAATACCCGAACCGATAAGGTACAGGTGAAGGGCGAGTATCAGGAAAACACAGCACACACCGGAGATTACACCAGAGAAGAGCAAGAGTATTACCCGATCAAGGGAAGCCCTGTTGATGACTCTAAAGAGAAATACCGCGAAAACATCCAGAACTTTTATTTTTCAGAAAGTGATGAGAACAGCCGCGGTGCCTATGATCTGGATTTCGAGACAGTGACAAATGAGACTATAAACAAAAATCTCAAGGCAGGAGCTGGCAACACACTTTCGAAGGAATATGATCCGGATAAAGGATTTTTTGGCCTTTATGAGAATGTATATGAAGATCTTACGTCTGTGATGGCAGAGAACATCCAGCAACATATTTACACATTTCCTGGTGAAGATACGGCAAAAGAGTCATTACGAAAGCTCTATGAAAATCTCCAGTCTCCGATCTCACAGGTCGCAGATTTCTCATCAGGTGACATTGGAGACAGTGCAGATACATCGGTTGATACAGAATCGACTCCGACAGAATTTGGCTCAGACAGCTCTTCACAGAGCCCGGCTTCTTCTGAGCCAGACAACGGAGATTCCGTCAGCTTTGACAATGGCTTTGCCGACAGCACAGGAGATATTTCTTCCGATGGTTCTGTTGATGAATGGAATGACACAGATAGCGAAATTGAATCCGAGGCAATGGGTGCAGGAGATGATTTCGGTTCTGATTTTTCAGATACAGATTCGGGAGTGACAGACAGCTACGACGAAAGTGGAATTGATGACAATACTTCGGATGCATCAGATTTTACTGAAAGTGCGGATGATAACGCAGATGGCGGTGAGTCTGTGGATGCAGAAATGACTACATCAGATGAGAACGTGGGAGATCCGCTTCTGACAGAAAGTGTCAAAAAAGTTCAGGAAGTTGATACAAATACAGGAACAAACACAACTCCGGAAACAGTCGGAGATAATCCTGAAAAGCAGGAGAATCCATATGTTTACGTCAGTGAACAGATCAATGTTTTTCCATATTACAAATATACAAAGCTTGGAACACTTTCTTATGTGATGGCAAAACAGCAGATGGTTGCGCAGAGGGATAAAGCGGCACAGGATAGCGGTGAGAGCATTACTCGTCAAAATGGAGACATTGTTCTGGAAAATGACCAGTACTATTATTACAAAGTTGATGATGTCGGAACAAATAAATATCTGCTAACGCTGGTGACCGGACGTCAGCCGGTTGCATATCAAGACATTCAGCAGATTCCGGAAAATCTTGGATACGACTATTATTATCGTGTAAATGGAGTTTATTTCTGCTGTACAGATGGTGACAGCACTGATGAGAACAATAATTATAAATTCACTGGATGGTATTATGTGAATTATCAGGATCAGTCGAATATTTATGTACCGGCAGAGAATTTGAAAGTAGCAACCTATTATGTTTCCGATGCCAGTTATACTTTGACACCAGGTACAGGAGATTTTGATTTCGTACCTGATGACAAGGCAGATCCTCAGTCAGTCCAGGTAAATCATATGTATTACAATGGCGGTCTGACCAATAACGACTGGTTTAAAAAGTTTGTATTTCATCTTCAGCCAAAAGCAGATGCTTCAGCAGAGGATGGTGAATTTGAAAACTTTAACATCCAGGTAGACACGATGAGCACTGATTCGTCAGGTAATTCTCTTCAGGCAGTATATGCGTCCGCAGGCACAGATACCAGTGCAGATGCTGCCGGACAGGAAGATGACAGCGAAGATACACAGGATATTTCAGTAGATACGGATGAAGAAAACATTGAAGAAGAAGCCGTGGCAGACGAGCAGTCGGATGACTTTACCGACAGCGTTGATATGGAGCCGGTGGAGGATGCGGGCGAAGCCACAGATTCCGGTACAACATCAGAAGAAGATTCGGATGATCAGAATGAGATAAATGTCGAAGAAGACAGCACCGATGAAACAGGAGATGCTGGAACTACAGAAACAACAGAAGCAGCAGAATCCAATACAAATCCTCTTCAGACCGCATTGGAAGGCTATGACCTGATCTACGTGAATGGTAAATTAAGTCCAGATATGGCAGCAGCCCTGGAAGGTGCAGTTTCATCAAATACTCTGCCGTGTATAATCAATAATGCCCGTGATGGAGCAGCAAATTCACTGAGCGAGAAGATGAAGGCTGACTTTGTTAAAACTGAAGATCCAGATGGGAATTATGTGAATAAGTATGTATATTTCTTCAAAAATATGCTCGAGGAATCAGCAAATAAGCAGGAACTTCTGAATAAAGATTTTAATAAAACATTTGCCGATACTCAGTCAGAGGGATTCGAAGAAATCAGCAGCTATATTGCAAGTGAAAATAAATACAGGGAACTGGATAAGGATGAGTCAGGCAAAGCTGTAGAAAAATTAAGCTCCGATCTGAGCTTTGCCAGAGCAATAGAGTATATTCTGAATTATAAATATAAAAGGATCGAAACCGTAAAAAGCGATATTTCAGTACTTGCGATTGAGCCGGATAAGATCACCAATAATAAAGAATTAAAGGAAGAAGATGTACGGAGATGGCTTAATCAGGATTCCTATAAGAAGGCTAAAATCGATAACGTTGAAGTTTGCTGTGAACAGACAGATGGAAATGAAAAGGATCCAAAGGGAAATGCAATAGATGGTGATGAGAACACATTCTGGCATTCTCGATGGACAGAGACTCTCCATAGTGATAATCATTGGATCAAAGCATATTTCTCTGAAGCTCAAATGGTTAATACATTTGAGTATCTGCCTCGTAAATCTGGAACAAATGGAACAATAAGCAAATTTAACCTGACATTTTATGATGAAAATGGAGAAAGTATTAAAGAAATCTCAGACCAGGAGTTCTCATATACCGATACGACATACAATACTCTGAAACAGATTACATTTGATCCAATCGAAAATGTTAAATCTGTTAAAGTAGAAGTCATAGATGCTTTTACTGCTGATAATAGAAAATATGCTTCCTGTGCAGAACTTGGTTTCTATTATTCAGGAGATATTTCAACGACACCAATCGTCACGAATATGACTTCTTCGGAGTATGTTGGTCATATTGATGATATCAATTCAGAATATGACATGATCTACATAGGTGATGGAGAAGACCAGGCTTCTTTTAACCAACTGGTTGTAGGTGATGGCGGTACACTTTATACACATGTAGGTGGTATTCATACACCGCAAATTGGAAATGGATCAAATGATTATCGTATGATGGGATTGTATCCTGGAGACTTTAATAAAGATGGTTCTATTAATACATTATCTGCTACGGCATCATTCAGAGGTTCCGGAAATGATATTACAAATCAGCAGTACAAAGAACTTATGAGTTTTGTAAAGAGTGGATATCCAGTTGTTCTGGGTGATAAGCTGGTGGAGAATGATACAGTTTCTTCAAAGGTGGATAACTCTTCTTATATGTATAAATTCCTGAGAGAAGCTTTGAAATTCGATAATGTATTTTTGCGTTCAGAATTGGAAAAAGGAAATGAACAAATTGTATTTTTGACGATGCTGTCAAAACCATCAATCGAGTTTTCTGAAAATGGTAAACCAGCTGAGGCACCTAGAGATGGTCATAATGCTGGTGAAGCGATTAGGGATGAGTCCGGGAAGAAGATATGCTCTTATAATTACATTTCAGGGGAGATGACATATCGATTTAAGATTGCAGATGAGGCAGCAGTGCTTCCAGCCGGAACCAGGTATGACTGCAGACTCTATTTTGACCTTAACTTCGACGGTAATTTATCTGAATTAGAAGAGCAGGCTTCCTACATGGAAATCAGGGATTCTTCTCAGAATGTTATGAATCGTGTAACAGATGCCAAGGGTAATTCGCATTATGAATTAAAAGCAGGAGAGGAATACACAGTTACTCGTAAGCTTCCTTCGGGATATCACAAGCTGATCACATGGAAACTGGAAATCGTTAATGCTTCGAATCCCAATATCAGAGTATCAGAGACAGGATATTCAAAGCAGACAGGTAATGGAGCAAAGGAAAATATCAATGTGCTGCAGATTGTGCCCAAAACTACACGTTCAGTTGAAGGACAAAAAATAAATAAAAATAATGGTACCTGGGATCTTAAGGCAGACTTAGAGAATAGTAACAGTAAGTTATATAGTTATGTAA
>PPYE01643857.1_pt1 | contig 16248 bp, 20 predicted proteins | sample 1559881 | NCBI WGS metagenome assembly PPYE01 (sample SAMN08240022, study PRJNA423297) | Human gut metagenome, whole genome shotgun sequencing project. | reverse complement strand
CTAAGGCTCATGGGGGTACCGATGACGATTCGAACCTCGAAAGCCTGTGCTGGCCCTGCCATCGAACGAAAACCGGGCGTGAACGGCTCAAATGATATCTATTATCATCTTAGCAGGGGCAGAGGGGGGGCGGGGTCAAATCCCTGACGGCAAAGGCCAAAAGGACCGCCGCCTAACCTTTTTTCACACCGCCGCAGGTTAGAAAACTTTTTTTGGGGTTCCCCATCCGATGATTAATAGGAGTTTTCGATTATGCCAGGACCACCGAAAACCCCGACACATCTGGCTTTGGTGAAGGGGAACCCATCCAAACGCCCGATAAATAAGAACGAGCCAAAACCCCCTTCAGGGGTCCCCCCAATTCCGAAACATTTCGACAAGCAGGGTAAGTACTGGTTCAAGCGGATTGGTGATGAACTCAATGCGGTCGGCGTGTTGACCACGCTGGATGCTAAAGCGCTGGAATTGTTGATAGAAGCCTATGTTGAATACCGGCACCATTGCGACACGCTTGATCGGGAAGGCTACACCTATGCCGTCTACAGCGAAGAAGATTCAGACGAAGGAGGGGAGCGGGAAATCAGGATGATAAAACCGCACCCCGCAGCGGTCATGAAGGCCGATGCGTGGAAGCGAATCAGAGCGATGCTGAGTGAATTCGGCATGACACCTGCCAGCCGATCAAAGGTTGGTGCAAAAGGCCCGGCAGAAGCCGACCCACTGGAAGAATTTCTTAAAAAGCGCAAATGATGAATGGCAACCGTTGCAGATGGATTCCGCTACGCCGAGCGCGTGGTATCTGGCGATATCGTTGCTGGCGAACTGGTGCGTCTTGCGTGCCAGCGGTTCTTTCATGATTTAGAGCACGGCCCGGAGCGCGGTGTTTATTTTGATGAAGGCCGCGCCCAGCACGTTCTCGATTTCTATAATTTCGTCCCCCATGTGAAGGGGCACTTGACCGGAAAGCCGATCGAGTTGATGGACTGGCACACCTTCATCCTGATTAACCTTTTTGGTTTTGTCGTCCCGCTGATAGATGAAATAACGTTTGAGAGCATTCTTGACGACGATGGCGACCCCATGTTTGTGCGTCGCTTTCGTACCGCCTATGACGAAGTAGCGCGAAAAAATGCCAAATCAACGCTTTCTTCTGGCATCGGGCTTTATATGACTGGTGCAGACGGTGAGGGTGGTTCTGAGGTTTATTCCGCCGCAACAACCCGGGATCAGGCCCGCATCGTTTTTGATGATGCGAAGCGCATGATTAAGCTGGCGCCGAAAACGCTGGGGCGGTTGTTTGGCAGCAACAAACTGAACATTCACCAGGAACGGACAGGATCAAAATTTGAACCTGTCGCCAGTGATGCGAATAACCTCGATGGTCTGAATATTCACTGCGGGATTGTGGACGAGCTCCATGCGCATAAAACCCGTGACGTATGGGAGGTTCTGGAAACAGCAACCGGCGCACGCCTGCAGTCACTTATTTTCGCTATCACTACCGCGGGTTTTAATAAAGAAGGTATTTGTTACGAGCAGCGGGATTATGCGATCAAGGTTCTGAAAAACTTCGACAACCCGGACCCGCTTTCGATTAAGGATGACAGCTATTTTGCCCTGATTTACACCCTGGATGAGGGGGACGATCCTTTCGACGAGAAAAACTGGCCGAAAGCTAATCCCGGCTTGGGGGTTTGTAAGCGTTGGGATGACATGCGCCGCCTCGCTAAAAAGGCGAAAGAGCAGGTGGCGGCGCGGGTCGGCTTTTTTACCAAACATCTCAATATCTGGGTGCAGGGTGAAAAAGCGTGGATGGATATGTCGCGATGGGAAAAATGCCGCGATTCCTGGGAAGATGCCACTTCGGCCAGTTGGTCAATGTGGCTCGGCGTTGACCTCTCCAACAAAATCGATATTTCAGCTGCGGTTAAAGTCTGGCTCGCTCCAAATGGTGATGTTTACGTCCGCTCACGCTTCTGGATACCTGAAGGGCGCCTGGAGGCCTGTTCTAAGCAGCAGTCAGACCTTTACAGAAAATGGAATCTCGCTGGTTGCCTTGAATTTACCGATGGTGATGTCGTTGACCATGCCGTAATTAAAGAAGAAACGATCGACTGGGCACGCGGCGATTCGCTGAATGAGTTTGCATACGACCCGTGGAGTGCCACACAGTTTGCTTTGTCGGTAGCAGCTGAAGGGGTGCCGATTGTTGAAGTCCCTCAGACGGTGAAAAACCTGTCAGAAGCGATGAAGGAAGTCGAAGCGAAGATTTACGCCGGGCGATTTCATCACGACGGAAACCCGGTGATGACATGGATGATGTCAAACGTCACCGTCAAACCAGACAAAAACGAGAATATTTTCCCCAACAAGGCCACGCCTGAAAACAAAATAGATGGACCTGTCGCGATGTTTATTGCGATGAGTCGCCTGCTTGTTAACGGTGGTGGTGAAGTTGACTTCCTGTCCACTATCGACCCTGACGAAGACCTTTTACTTCTATGAAAACTTTAATCACTGATGCTATCGGGCTTACCGGGTTTGGTTCGCTCGCTGCAGGCGTATATCTACAGTTCGGGCTGGCGCCGTCTCTGATGATGTCCGGTAGCCTGCTCCTGATTTATGCGCTGGTGGCGGCAATGAGGGGGAAAAATGCTGCTTGATGCCCTGTTCCGTAGTGAACCACTGGAAAACCCCGCCACGCCGATCACGGGAGAATCGGCAGAAACCGATAATATTTTTGCCCGAGACGTGTTTGTTAGCCCGGAAACGGCGATGAAGCTGGCTGCGGTGTATGCCTGTATTTACGTTATCTCTTCGAATATCGCTCAGATGCCACTTCATGTAATGCGGAAAACCAATAACAAGGTTGAAGCTGCGCGTGATCACGGTGTTTTTTACTTGCTTCACGATGAACCGAACATGTGGCAGACCAGCTATAAATGGCGCGAGTTAAAGCAGCGTCACGTTCTGGGATGGGGTAATGGTTACACCTGGGTTAAGCGCTCCCGACGCGGGGAGGTTTCTGGGCTTGAATGCTGCATGCCCTGGGAAACGACGTTGCTTAACACGGGTGGCCGTTACACCTATGGCGTTTACAACGAAGAGGGGGCGTTTGCCGTCAATCCCGATGATATGGTGCATATCCGGGCGCTGGGTAATAACCAGAAAATGGGGCTCAGCCCCATTATGCAGCATGCCGAGACAATCGGTATGGGCATGAGCGGGCAGGCTTATACCAGTTCATTCTTCAACGGCAATGCGCGACCCGCAGGCATTATTTCGGTGAAAAGCCAGCTGAACGAAGAAAGTTGGGGGCGTTTAAAAAGCATGTGGCAAAAGGCCACTGCCGCTTTGCGCAGCCAGGAGAATAAAACGATGCTTCTCCCGGCAGAGCTGGATTACAAAGCGCTCACCGTTTCCCCGGTAGATGCTCAGATCATTGACATGTCGAAGCTGAACCGCTCAATGATTGCAGGAATATTCAACGTTCCGGCACACATGATTAACGATCTCGAAAAAGCCACGTTCTCAAACATTACGCAGCAGGCCATCCAGTTTGTCCGCTACACAATCATGCCGTGGGTGACGAACTGGGAGCAGGAGCTTAACCGTCGCCTGTTTACCCGTGCTGAACTGGCCGCCGGATATTACGTCCGGTTCAACCTGACTGGCTTACTTCGGGGAACCCCGCAGGAACGCGCGCAGTTCTACCACTTTGCGATCACTGATGGCTGGATGAGCCGCAATGAGGCGCGAGCCTTCGAAGATATGAACCCGGTAGACGGCTTGGATGAAATGCTGGTGAGCGTTAATGCGGCCAACCCGGCAGACGATTTTAAGGCGCCAAAAACCGACGAGGAAAAAACTAATGAATGACCGTGAAACGCGCTGCTATAGCGGGGAGGTTCGCGCGGAACAACACACCGATGAACCCACCCGCATTCTGGGTTACGGCTCGGTGTTTAACAGTCGCTCAGAGCCTCTCTGGGGATTCCGTGAAATCATCAAGCCTGGAGCCTTTGACGATGTGCTGAACGATGATGTTCGCGGGCTGTTTAACCATGACCCTAATTTTATTCTCGGACGCAGCGCTGCCGGAACACTGTCGTTGTCAGTCGACGATCGCGGCCTTCGTTACGATATTACCGCGCCGGATACGCAAACTATCCGCGATCTGGTGTTGGCGCCGATGCTTCGCGGTGACATTAACCAGTCATCCTTTGCCTTTCGTGTCGCCCGTGATGGGGAGCACTGGTACGAGGATGACGAAGGGGTGGTTATTCGTGAAATATCGAAGTTTTCCCGGTTGTTTGACGTCAGTCCGGTGACCTATCCCGCATACCAGGAGGCCGATTCTGGCGTCCGATCGATGAAAGCCTGGCAGGAGGCGCGCGACAGCGGTGCGCTACATAACGCCATTAATAAACGAATGGCGCGCGAGCGCCTGCTGACCCTTCTTAACGCGTAAGGAAAAACCATGAAACTGCATGAAATGAAGCAAAAACGTAACACCATCGCCAAAGATATGCGCGCTCTGCATGACAAAATTGGTGATACGCCCTGGACTGATGAGCAGCGGACTCAGTGGAACGCTGCAAAATCGGAGCTTGACGCACTTGATGAGCGTATTGCACGCGAAGAGGAACTGCGCCGCCAGGATCAGAACTATATCGACGAAAACGAGCCGGAGCAGCGCCAGCAGCAAAGCCAGAATCAGGGAACGCCAGAAGCTCAGGCAGAATCGCGGCGTGCGCTGGCGTTTGATAAATATTTACGCCAGGGTTTTTCTGAGTTGTCAGCTGAAGAACGTCAGGCCGTAAAAGAGCATCGCGCTCAGGGCGTATCACCTGACGAGAAAGGCGGTTATACCGTCCCGACGCAAATGCTGAACAAAATCGTTGATGCAATGAAAGCATACGGTGGTATCGCCAGCGTTGCCCAAATCCTGAGCACGTCTAACGGGCAGGATATTACATGGTCAACGTCTGATGGCACCTCAGAAGAAGGCGAACTTCTGGCCGAAAACTCGGCGGCTTCTGAAGGTGATGTGACCTTCGGTACAGCTGTTCTCGGGGCCAAAAAACTTTCTTCAAAAATCATCCGCGTATCCAACGAACTCCTGCAGGATAGCGGGGTAGATATTGAAGCCTACCTGGCTGGCCGAATTGCCCAACGTATTGGCCGAGGCGAGGCAAAATATCTGATTCAGGGCACTGGTGCCGGTACGCCAACTCAGCCCAATGGTCTTGCAGCATCCGTTACTGGCACCGTGAATACTGCATCGGCAAGTGCGTTCACCTGGAAAGAGATGAATGCGTTGCGCCATGCTGTCGATCCGGCCTATCGCACTGCTCCACAAATTCGCTGGGCCTTTAACGATAAAACCCTTCAGGTAGTGGAAGAGATGGAGGACAACCAGGGGCGTCCTCTTTGGTTACCTTCTATTATCGGTGGTGCCCCCGCCACCGTTCTGAACGTGCCCTATGTAGTAGATCAGGGGATCGCCGATCTCGGTGCCGGGAATAAATTTATCTATTTCGGTGATTTTAACCGCTTCATCGTTCGTCGCGTCACCTACATGACATTGAAACGGCTGGTGGAGCGTTACGCAGAATATGATCAGACTGCGTTCCTGGCATTCCACCGTTTTGACTGCGTACTGGAAGACACGGCAGCTATCAAAGCGCTGGTGGGTAAACCGGCATCGGGCGGCTAAGGCAATAATCAGCTTCAACCTCCACCGCTCCGGCGGTTTTTTTGTGCCCGCAGTTCGCTGCGGGCCAGGGTAAATACATGAGCTCAACGATTGAGATGTTGCGGGCACAGTGTCGGATCGATATTGACGATACAACCGAAGATGAATTGCTGACGCTGTATTTCACAGCTGCGCGACGTCGTGCAGAGAACTTCATTAATCGGAAATTGTACGAAGACGTCGTGCCTGAAAGCGATCCCGACGGTTTAAAAATTGCTGACGATATCCTCCTGGCGCTGATGCTGCTTGTCGGGCACTGGTTCAACAGTAGGGAAGAAGCATCCGATGTAAATAAAATGAGCATTCCATTCGGTTTCTCTTCGCTGCTCGAACCTTATCGATTTATCCCACTTTGAGGTGGTTTATGGCCTGTGAAGGGTGTCTCCGACGTCGCGAATGGTTAAAAAAGTGGACGAAAATTGCCTATGAACGAGCAACTGGTAAACGCGCTGATAGCAGCGCTGAGCGAACAAACAGCAGCACAGAGAGAGCAGACGGAAGCGATAAACCGCCTGGCTGAATCAAACATGGCTCTGTGTGATGTGATCATTCAGTCTCTGGCCGCAGATGAAGATATTGAAATCACTTCATTGGGCGACGAGCGACCCGTCTATTTGAGCCAACGGTCTGGGGGGTGATATGCAGGCCGGGAAATTGCGTCACAGGGTAACACTGCAGGAGCCGGTAAAAGAGCAGAACCCGACAACGGGGGCTGTAATCAATACCTGGCGTGATGTTGCAACCATCTGGGCCGAAGTATCCGCCTTATCAGCGCGGGAGTTTATCGCGGCCCAGGCATCACAGGGCGAAATAACAACGCGTATAACTATTCGCTACCGTGCTGGCGTCACCAGGAAGAACCGGATTCAGTTTCGTGGCGCAATCTACAACATCGAGGGCGTTTTACCAGACCCGCGCAGCGGCAAGGAATACCTGACGTTGCCTTGTTCAGAGGGGGCGAACGATGGCTGATGGCGTAGAGGTAAATCTTACCGGCCTTGATTCCCTTCTGGGGAAATTAGACGCCGTTTCTCAGGTAACCCGCGATAAAACTGGTCGCGCAGCACTGCGTAAGGCGGCAAACGTGATCCGGGACAGGGCCCGCAATAATGCCGCACGGGTTGATGACCCGCTTACCAAAGAAGCCATCTATAAAAACATTGTGGTTACCTTCAGCAGCAAAGCGTTCCGCAGAACGGGCGATCCTACCTTTCGTGTCGGGGTAATGGGGGGCTCCAGACAATACGCCAACACAAAGGACAACGTCCGAAAAGGCAAGGCAGGTAAAAGTTATAAAACAGCCGGAGATAAAGGGAATCCTGGCGGAGATACCTGGTACTGGCGTTTCCTGGAGTTTGGGACCGAACGCATGATCGCGAAGCCGATACTGCGTCCTGCGCTGAATGGCGTGGATACGGATGTAATTAATATTTTTGCTGTGGAACTGGAAAAGGCTATTGATCGTGCCGTCCGTAGCGCCGCCAAAAAAGGAACGTCCGTATGATTGCTTCGATATTCTCTGTATGCGCTGCAAGCCAGGTTGTTAAGGATTTACTCGGTACTAATCCCGTCAGGCTCTACCCCTTCGGGATGCAGGACGACAACATCGTTTATCCCTATGCCGTCTGGCAAAACATCGGCGGATCCCCTGAAAATTATCTTAACCAGCGGCCAGATGCCGACCGCTACTCTCTTCAGGTTGATGTATATGGTGATACCGACGCCGATGTGATCGCCGTGGCCGTCGCTTTACGTGACGCGATAGAGGCTAAGGCTTATATCACCCGGTGGGGGGATCAAAGTCGCGACCCTGAAACAAAGCGATACCGCTATTCCTTTGACGTTGACTGGATAACGACCAGGTAACCAACAACCCAAAACTGACCCGCCTTGTGCGGGTTTTTCTTTTATGGAGACAACACATGTCTGTATTAACGCAAGGCACTCAGTTTTTTGTGCTCAAATCTGGCGTGGTCAGCGAGGTTGAATGCATCACCAGTTTCAACCCCGGCGGCAACCCAGCCGATCAGATTGAAGATACCTGCCTGAGTGAGCGGGATTCCAGGACTTACAAAAAAGGTCTGAAAACTCCAGCTGCGGCTACCGTCGGACTTAATGCCGATCCTACTAACGCCAGCCACATTATGTTGCATGGCCTCGCTGAAGCGAATGACCAGACGCCTTTAACTTTTGCTGTTGGCTGGTCAGATGGTACCAGTGTTCCGACAGCCGCTGCTGCTGGCGATGATGATGCTGTTGATGGTCTGGTTCTGCCCTCGGATCGCACCTGGTTCATTTTTCAGGGTTACGTTTCCGATTTCCCGTTTGATTTTCAGGGTAACGCGGTTGTAACGACTTCTGCCACGATCCAGCGGTCGGGCTCGTCCGTATGGTTAGTGAAAGCCGTAGCATAATTATTATGCCCGGTTATCCGGGCTTTGTTATTCAGGAGTTAAAATGCAACTCACGCTTGATACGTTAAAAGAAACAGGCTCCTTCACTGGTCGCCCGGTAGAGAAAGAGATCAAATGGAAAGGTCGCGACGGGAAAGAGCATATCGCTACAGTCTTTGTCCGCCCTATGGGCTACCACACCACAAAAGCAGATCTGCTGGCGCATAACGGCAAATCGGACCCGATTGCAGAGCGTATTGCGGCACATATTTGCGATCAGGACGGTGCCCCAGTGTTTACCGCGGCTGACATTCTTGGAACTGCTATCCCTGAGCGTGGGGCGCTCGATGGCCCGATAGTGATCGCCTTGCTGGTGGCCATTCAGGAGGTGAACGAGCTGGGAAAGGCTACGAGCTAACCGGCGAGGATGAATTCTGGTGCGAACTGGTGATGAACGGCATAGGAGGCCGCACCATCGCAGAGGCTCAGGAGCGGATGAGCCGTCGAGAATTTCAGGTCTGGCTCAAATACCGTGATAAGTACGGGACGCTAAACATCATGATGCGCACCGAGTGGGGGGCCTCGCTGGTGGCTTCTGTCCTGGCGAACATCAATAAGGAAAAGAACACGCCGCCGTTCAAGGTTAGTGACTTTGCTCCGCACATCAACAAAGAGCCGATATCTCTTGAAGAAGCTAAGAAAACTTGGCATTGATAACTTTTAAATTTCTTGGGGTATCACTATCATCAGTAAACCAATAACAACTGGGATAGGGATATGAAGAAAATAGCGATCATGTTATTTGCATTGTTTTTAAGTGCGTGCGCAGCAAATCCACCGAGCCAAGTTCAGCTGCATTCTGCTGATTATGGGGTATTACCGGATAACTATCAGCAGAAAATAAAAGATTGGTGGGGGCGGATGTTAAAAGATCCGTATTCTGCTCAATATACCTTTGGAACACCAGAGAAAGCATGGTTTAAAGATGGAATCTTAGCTGAATCAGGTGGGGCTATGCGATATGGTTGGCTTATTCCGATTACCATTAACGCTAAAAATTCATATGGTGGATATACAGGGGCGGAAGCACATACTATTTTTTATTCCCACGGGAAGATAGATTCCGCTGATGCTCAAGTTAATGCGGGGTATACAGGGAAAGTTAAATAATTCTTAACCACTAAGTCACCTAATAAAAAACCTCGCTTTAGCGGGGTTTTTTATTGCCTGGAGAAAATTAAATGGCTGGCAAGTCCCTTGGTACATTAACAATTGACCTGATTGCAAAGGTCGGCGGATTTGTCCAAGGTATGGATAAAGCCGAAAGGGCCTCTCAGAAATGGCGTGACCAAGTAAAAAAAGACGCTAAGGAAATAGGGTCGTCTATTATCGCTATTGGCGCAGCTGCGGCAACAGCTGCCGTCGGAATTGGCGCAGCTGGGCTGGCTATTGTAAAAAATACAGCGCAGCAAGTGACCGAGGCTGATCGTTGGGCTAAGTCGTTAAAAATGTCCACTCAGGATTTGTTATCCTGGCAATACGCAGCTGAACAGGCAGGTTTAACCGGCGACAACATCGCCGATATTTTCAAAGACATTAATGATAAGGTCGGCGATGCGGTCCTGAATAAATCAGGTGAGGCTGCTCAGGCGCTGGATACTCTTGGTCTTTCAGCTCAGAAGTTAGCCCAGCAATCTCCTGACAAGCAACTGTTAGCTATCAGCTCGGCATTGCAGAAAATACCTACTCAGGCAGGTAAAACCAATCTTCTTGAAAGCCTGGGAAATGACCTGTCAAAAATGCTGCCGCTGTTTGACAACAACAACGAAAAGCTAAAGCAGTTCCTTCAGTTATCAAAGGATTTTGGCGTAGCCCCGCCGCAGGAAGATATTGATAACCTGGTTAAAGTTAATCAGTTTTTCCAGGATATTGAGACGAGCGCTCGCGGCTTAAAAATGGAAATTGCGTCTGGTCTGGCAAAAGTAGATTTATCCCCTCTGCAGGAGGGGCTAGATAGCATCCATGATGTGTTCACTGACCCCGCTATCCTTCAGGGCCTGTCCGACCTGGTGGGCGAGGCGATCAGTTTAGCCGGTGTAGTTGGCCGCATTGCTGGTGGACTTGGCGCCATTGCTTCCTATACGCGCTCGCGGATAGGTGCGGTATCAGGTAACTATGATTCAGCTGACGAAAATGATGTAGCGCAACGAATTGAATTCCTCAATAAAAGAGGTAATCAAAGCAAAGAGCAAAAAGATGAATTAGATTTTTTAAATAAACGCCTTCGGTATCTTCGAGCCATCAAATCAAGCTTAACCCCAGAGGACGTGGAGAAAGGAGCTAATGGGTTAACTTCTCTTCTCTCTGACATGGGAATAGAACAGCCTAAAGGTGACGATTACAACCTGGGGAAAGGGCAATCTAATCAGAAGATAACACCAAAGAGCAATTCATCTGATAACGCGTTTAAAAATCGACTTGTGGACCTGCAAAAACAAGCCGCTCTTATTGAAACTACTGGTAAAAAAACAGCTGAAGTTACAGAGCTTGAAAAAATAAACTTTGATATTACCAGTGGCAATCTAAAAAAATTATCAGATGACCAAAAAGAACAGCTTCGCACTGCCGCAAAAGTCCTTGACTCTAAAAAAGAAGAGCTGCGCCTTAATCAGGAAAACGCAAAGGTTGCCGAGTATGTTTCCGGGTTAGAAAAACAGAATAAGTTAGTTCGTCAAGGGTTTGATAATCAAATTATCGGTCGTTATTCTGGAAGTCGTGAACGTTCACGTATGCAGGATAATAATGATATTCAGCAGGATTTTGCTTCTCAGCAAGAAGACCTTTTAAATCAGTTGCAGTCTGGTGATATTGATAAAAGCCTGTACGATAAAAAGAAAGAAGCACTACAAAACGCCCTTGATGAAAGACTTAAAATACAGGAAAAACATTATAAGGATTTAGATGATTTGCAAAAGGATGGAGCGGCTGGCTTCATCTCAGGTATCACGGACCAGGCAACTGCTTATTCTGATTTATATGCGAATATGCAGACGGTTGGGGCGCAGACTTTTAGCAATTTAACTGACATGGTTATTACTTGGGCTGAAACCGGAAAACTAAATGCTCAGGACTTTGCTGCGACATTCATCCAATCAGTAGGAGCTGCATTACTGCAATATGCGGCCGCGCAGGTAGCTATGGCCGCATTAAGCGCCTTTACCGCATGGATTGGTGTTCCATATGTCGGTCCTGTAGTCGCTTCAACACAAGCAATTGCAGCAGCAGCTGCTGCTGGCGTATTCATGACGGCGATCGGGTCGGCATTGCATGGACAGGCCCATGACGGTATCGACTCGGTACCGGAAACCGGAACCTGGCTCCTGCAGAAGGGCGAGCGCGTCACGACTGCTAAAACCAGTGCGAAACTTGATGCCACGCTGGATCGTGTTGCAACCCAGTCAACCGGTGGTGGAGCTATTTATTCGCCAACTATCAACATTCCCATTAATGGCAACCCCTCCGATGCAACTTTGGCACTGGTACGTAAAGCTGCAGATGAAGGGGCGAATCGTGGATACCGAAAAGCAGTTAATTCGATAGCTCAAGGGCAGGGAGATTTACACAGGGCACTAATGAATAAAACTAACTCCGGGAGGAAGATCGGTTAATGGCTATCTCAACCAATATCAACTATCCGGCTGATTATCTGCCATGCCCATTAAAGGAAAATTTTGGTCTTAAACCTACCTCCCCGCTAAAAAGTACCCCAATGGTGACAGGGCGCAGGAGACAGCGGCGAGCCTATACATCGGTCCCAACGCAAACACCAGTTTCGTGGATATTCACTGATGGGCAGGCGCAGCTTTTTGAAGCCTGGTTCAGGGATACGATTACGGATGGGGCGGACTGGTTCAATATGCCTCTGTTGACCCCGCTTGGTGCACAAGATTACGTATGTCGGTTTGTGGATATTTACGAAGGCCCCACACCAGAAGGAGGAAAATATTGGCGATTTTCAGCAACGCTGGAGCTATGGGAGAGGCCGATTCTCCCTCCTGGTTGGGCAGAGTTCCCTGACTTCATTGTCAACAGCGATATTCTCGATCTGGCAGTCAACAGGGAGTGGCCTGAAGCATGACAATTCTCAACCGTCTCTATGCCAGCAGCGGGCCTGAAGTCATTATCGAAACGCTGCAGATCAACATCGGGGATGAGGTCCATTACCTGTGCAACGGGTACGAAGACATCACTGCGACAACAGAGAACGGGGACACCGTCGAGTTTAAAGCCTGCGCGATGGATGTCGCATTGCCCGCACGTAATGATGACGGCACTCAGGATTTAAAATTTGCCCTCTGCAACGTTGATGGACAAGTTTCAACTGCTATTAGGAACGCCATCAATAATCTCGACTCAGCATCACTGACATATCGTTGTTTCATCTCTACGGATTTAGCTGCACCGGCGTCAGTTCCTTATACCCTGGCGATTAAGCCCGGTTACTGGACCGCGACAGAAGCGCAGATTACCGCAGGTTACATGAACGTGCTGGATACCGCGTGGCCCCGTAATCGTTATACCCTGAATTATTTCCCAGGTCTGCGTTACGCCAACTAAGGAAAAACGATGTCCTTTAATCCTGAAAAATACCGTTCAGTCACCTGGCTGAAGGGCGGCAGGGTGTACCCGCAACTCGACTGTTTTGGCATTGTGAACGAGATACGTCGTGATTTGGCGATGCCGGAATGGCCTGATTTTGCCGGAGTGACCAAAGATGGCGGCGGCCTCGACCGCGAGGCCAGAAAACTGATGCTTTCCCTTCAACGCTGCGAACCCTGCGAGGGTGCCGGGGTGGCCTGTTACTCCGGCTCATCTGTAACACATGTGGGGATAGTCGTCAGTATAGGCGGTCTTTTACATGTAGCCGAATGCAACCCGGGAACGAATGTCACGTTTCTGCCGTTGCCGCGATTTAAGCGGCGTTTTGTCAAAGTGGAGTTCTGGCGGTGATTAGAATCTACCCCTCCCGGCTACCTGGTGAGCCGCTTGAAACGCATGAACACAGGGCGATGACGTTGCATGCCTGGATGGTTGAAAATGTTGAAAACTACAGTGATCGTGAGAAACATCCTGTATCGGTTGAGCTGGGGGGAGTCAACATTCCTCCTGAGCAATGGCCGTTATGTTTTATCAGGCCAGAAAGTGATGTGCGTATCTATCCCGTACCCTACGGGACGGGGCTTGAGATAGCCGCATGGGCAGCGGTAGCTGTCGCCGTAGCCTCTGCCGCCTACACGCTTTTTATGATGTCTGGTCTGGACTCCGGGGGATACTCCTCTTCGACCGGCAGAAGTCTTGATCTCAATCCGGCAAAAGCGAATACGGCTAAGTTGGGTGATCCAATTCGTGAAGTTTTTGGCCGCCGCCGTATTTACCCGGATTACGTGGTCCAGCCGGTTACCCGGTTTGACCCTGTCGATCCGACGATCATGCGGGTTCATATGCTGGTTTGTCTGGGGATGGGTAATTTCTCATTCTCTGATGGCGATTTACGTGTGGGGGATACGCCCGCATCAACCCTTGATGGATTCAGCCACACCCATTACCCACCGAGTGCTGATGTATCCGGCGATGAACGTAGTGAGAACTGGTTTAACTCCACAGAGGTGGGCGGAACGTCTTCAGGTACTGGCCTCGATATGGCGCAGACGTCGCCGGATTCAGATGACATTATCGCCGACAGCATGACCGTCTCTGGCGCAACCGTTACGTTTACCGGTCTGGATACCGATGACGATGATGAAGATGAGGACGATAATGCGCTGCCTGATAGTTGGGTGGAAGGCACTATTGTAGAGATAAAAGCGCCGACTAATTTCCTGATCACGACCTCATCCGGTTACAGCGTATTTGCCAGTAAGCTGATCACTGAACTTGCGCCGGTAGCAGGTATGCCAGTGACGCTGAGTTTTAACAGCGTCGATTACGATCTGTTTATTGCCTCCATTACTCCTGGACAGGATGCTGTGCCGGGTGAGGGCGGTAGTGCGGCAAAAATTCAGGCCAGTGCAGCGCCCACTACATATGATTTTTCGGCAGGTAGCACCACGTTTACGCTAACCTGGCAGGGGACAACTTACCCGGTCTCTCTGGTCGCTGATTACGTGAATATGTCCGGCCTGCTGATGGCAATCACAGAGGGATTAACGGGGTCAGGCCTTGTGGCGCGGGACAGTAGTGGAACGGTGTTGATCACGGAGGAATCCAGCCCGTTCGTCGGTGGCTCGATCACCTCGTCTTCACTTCCGGCGTCTGTATTCGGCGACGCCCCGGTTTATACAACTGGCACTGCATCCACCGGCGGCAGCGCAGCCATCACGGCTAATGTGACCCTGGCCTATAACAGTGCCACCGGGACAGCATTTTCAGGTATGCCGGAAGGCACGCAGCGATTGTCCCTGGCACATCGCGGTAATGAATATCAGATTGTTGCCACTGACGGGACCACGGCGACCGTCAGCCGCCTGGTGAGCGGTGTGGTTGATGACACCTGGCCGGGATTCTCCCCCAGGACGATGATCGACTATGAAGCCACCGGCCTGAACGACAGCGACACCTGGATGGGGCCATTTCTGGCCTGCCCCGAAAACGAAACCGTTGATGCCTTTGAAATCAATATGTCTTTCCCAAGTGGACTTTGCGGTTTTGACAGCAAAGGCAAAAAACGTATTCGTCACACCGGGATCGATGTGCAATACCGGGTGTACGGCAGCGGCGGAAGCTGGCAAAACGTCTCGTTTGCATATGCTGAGAAAAACGTTAATGGTCTGGGGTTTACTCACCGGATTTCATTACCTTCGCCTGGCTTGGTTGAGGTTCGCGTCCGCAGGCAGAATGAGCAGGGCAGCAACAATGCCCGCGACAACATGTACTGGCAAGCACTCAGGGGGCGGCTTCTGACGCGTCCGTCCTCTTATGCTGGCGTGACTCTGCTGGGCGTGACGGTAGAAACAGGCGGGAAACTGGCGGCACAGTCGGATCGGCGGGTGAACGTTGTAGCCACACGTATTTATGACTCCGGTACACCACGGACGATTTCCGGTGCGCTGCTGCACGTCGGGAACTCTCTGGGTCTTCAGATGGACACAGAGACCATCAGCGAACTTGAGTCAATGTACTGGTCGCCAGGCAACGAGTATTTCGATTTTGCTACCGGTGACAGTATTTCTGCCCTGGAAATGCTGCAGAAAATCGCGAATGCCGGGAAATCCTATTTCCTGCTCAGTGACGGGCTGGCGACAGTCGGGCGTGAAGGGGTTAAGCCCTGGACAGGCATTATCACGCCGCATGAGATGACTGAAGAGCTGCAAACCGGGTTCTCACCACCGTCAGATGACGATTATGACGGTGTTGATGTCACTTACATCAACGGCACTACCTGGGCAGAGGAGACCGTCCAGTGCCGCACGGCTGACAATCCTACACCGGTCAAAATCGAGGATTATAAGCTCGATGGCGTACTAAACCGGGACCATGCTTATCAGATCGGTATGAGGAGACTGATGAAGTATCTGCACCAGAGGTTGACGTTCCAGACCACTACGGAGCTGGATGCACTGTGTTACAACGTCGGTGATCGGATTGTTCTGACGGACGACATACCGGATTCAGCAACGACAATCAGCTGCCTGGTGGAATCGTTGTCGACCGCGGGTGGCATCGCAACACTGACGGTATCTGAACCTCTTAACTGGACATATCCGAACCCCCGGGCGCTAATCCGTTATCAGGATGGATCGGCGTCGTCGCTGATGGTGGCAACAAAGGTCGGGGATTATCAGTTGTCAGTGCCGTATCTCAGCGAGTTCGATGACATCGATTTCAGCACGCCTTCCATCGAGCCGGTGAGGCTGATTTTCTGTGATTCCTCTCGTGTTGGCTATGACGCGATTGTTTCGGAAATTGCCCCGCAATCAGACGGGACGTGCCAGGTAACCGCCAGAGAATACCGCGCGTCATTCTACGACTACGACAACGCCAGTTATCCCGGCGACATTGCATAAAACAGAAATAACTCTCAACAACCCGCTTCGGCGG
>PPYE01091020.1_pt1 | contig 16250 bp, 17 predicted proteins | sample 1559881 | NCBI WGS metagenome assembly PPYE01 (sample SAMN08240022, study PRJNA423297) | Human gut metagenome, whole genome shotgun sequencing project. | reverse complement strand
CTCTTAAACTATTAGGGATTGTTTAATAATAAAGATTATCTAACTATGAAAACATTAAAACTAAAAAAAGACATCATAGAAAAACTATCCAACAATGATGCAAAAAACTTAAAAGGAGGAACACTTTTTTCAGATATAACGGTAGTATGTTTAAGCATGGTTGGGTCTTGTTTAGAATCATGTAAAGGAGAAACGTGTAATATTGCACCGTGTGATCCAGATCCAGAGCCAAATCCCCACCCTACAGATCGAGTTCCATGCAGAGATATTACTGTCGTTGATCCAAATCACACCTTAAATAATTGTTTTGTAACAAGGCAGACGTGCGCTTGCTAAGTATCTTTTATGGATTAGGGGAAATTTATCTCCTAATCCTTTTTCCAAAAAAGTATTTAACATACGAATATGAGTTTTATCTTGAAACATCCAACTCGACATAATGGACTGTGGCTATAAATATAAGATCATAGCGGCATGACCGGTATTACTCGATGCGGTGTTGAACATAGGCCTATAGTACCAGGTCTGAAGAAGATGGTAAAGAAGGTGGCAATGAATACAATATTTTGGTAAGAATAGTTGAAACCGGAATGGTGCTTTTATCTCTTTATCTCAATAATCAAAATACCGAATGGTTGAATTTCTTTATACTTAGTTGAATAATCCATTTATAGTATGTTCCGTTTTTATCGTCTATTAATAGTTTTATTGTTCTGCGGTACCTTTATCGGATATTCGCAACAACGCATTTATCCTGATTACAATTCTTCTTCTGGGTTTGAACTCGATTCGCTCGATGCGTATGATCCATTAGTATTGGATAATCTCGAAACTCTGGCTCGGGTTTGGGGATTTGTGAAATATCATCATCCGTCTATGGCTGATACGGCTATCCATATTGACTATGAACTTTTCGGTTTATTGCCGCGCGTGGCACACGCCGAAAAAGCGGAGCGCAATCAAATCCTGTCGGAATGGATTAATGAATTAGGTTCATTTGAAGTCGATACAACTTTTCAACAAGAACTATCTGCAATCGATCATATTCTAATAAATGATTTTTCATGGGTCGAAGATACCGTTCGACTGGGAAGTAAATTGAGCCAAACCTTATCAGATTTACGGTATGCTATTTCCAAGAACAACAAATATGTATGGAATGAAGGGGTCACCATAAAACTGTACGATGATCCATTTCCCAATTATGATTATAACTATTTGTACGATGCCGGATACCGCTTATTAATTTTGTTTCGCCTTTGGAATGCGATAGACAGTTATTGCCCTAACCGGAATATAACAGACACTTCATGGGATAAAGTACTTGAAAAATATATTCCCCGGATGATTCTTGATAAGGACAGTTACATTTTAACCCAATTAGAACTCTTGTCTGAATTGAACGATACACACGCATCAGGCCCATATTCAGCAATATTCGGGGCAAAACGAGTACCTGTTTTAGGACAATTGGTCGAAGGACGACTTTTTGTAACAGATACTTTTGATAATCAGTTATTATTACCGGGCGACGAAATTACTGTCATCGGTGGAAGATCAATTTCTGAGATAATATCTATGGCAAGAAAATACACCGCCCAATCCAACGAATCCGTCCTAATGCGTGATGCTGCCGATTATGCATTTTGGACACCTAAAGATTCCTTAAATTTAGTATTTCAGCGTAATAGACAGCAATATCAGATAAAAATACCTTCCATAAAACTTTCGGATTATTATGCCAAAAAACGAAAATATGAGGATTCTAAAGTGTCTTTTCGTATGCTTAATGACAGTGTATCCTATATCTATGCTGGCACATTGCAGAGTGAGGATGCTCAACAGGTTTATAATGCTATCAAAGATAGCAAAACTTTAATTGTAGATTTAAGATGCTATCCTCGGGATTATTTCACTCTCTATAATTTCTTTGCAGAATACCTTATCCATATACCACAGTATCCGACTAAAATATATCGACCAGATTGGGGATGTCCGGGATATTTTTTCCGAATTGATAACCTTATATTTGGAAAGCAAATGAAAACTGATCCTTCGAATCCAGATACTTGGCATAATGTAGAAAATCACAATGCATATACCGGGAAAATAATAATTCTGGTAGATCAGACAACACAAAGCGCTGCAGAATATTTTGCAATGCATCTTCAATCCATACCGAACGCGATAACAGTCGGCTCACAAACAGCAGGAGCAGATGGGGATATTGTCCTTGTAACGATGCCAGGATATATGAACTTTTATTTTTCAAGTGTAAAAGTCTTATACCCAGATGGTACGGATACTCAACGACGAGGTGTGAAAGTGGATATAGAGGTAAGATCAAGTGTCGATGGAATTAGAAACAATAGGGATGAAGTATTGGAATATGCACTCAAATTAGCCACAGAGAGCTAATCTCTGAGATGAAGTTATACATCAACTAAAACAAAATTATTATGAAAAACTCAAAGAAGTTACGGCTCAAAAAAGAGATTGTCGAGGCTCTGACTCCTATTACTGCGCAGTACGTGCAAGGAGGTTGTAGCAAAGGAGAAATTACAGTCATATCAAAAGACTGCGGAAATGCAACCAAAAAGTGTACTCTTGAATGTTCATTGGGCACTTGTGATCCACAAACAGTAACTAATTGTCCGTCAGCTTATACTTGTGCGGAGATTTGTGGAGAAAGTATTGTGAGATGTATTGGTGATTTGGAATAAAATTAACTGTTGGCCGACAGTAATTATATGTAAAATTAAAAAGTTTTAGTTATGAAAAAACAGAAAAAATTAGAGCTAAAAAAGGAAACCATTGAAATCCTCTCTCAAAATTCAGTACGACGCATCCAAGGAGGATGTAGTAAGGGAGAAATTACAGTTCAACAGCCAACGGATGGGACATGTAATAATTGTTATCCCACAATGCGGAATTGCGAATATACAGAGCAATGTCCTACAAATGACGTAAAATGTGAATCAAATATGCATTGCTCCGAATTTGCATGTGCAAGCGCCACAGTATGTGGCGATACAACACAAGCAGTCGATTGTAGGCATGTAGGTTAATTGCCATATTATAGCCGATTTAGAAGTGGTATTATTTATTGAGATCAAGGAGAAGAATTGTCTTCTCCTTGATTATCAAGATAATTAAAACCTAAAATAGATATTATGAGTTTTCCTCATTATACACAGTTGGATACGATGGACTGCGGCCCGACATGCCTGCGAATCATCGCTGCATTTTACGGCCGGCACTACTCCCTGCAAAATCTGCGAGATCGCTGCCACATCACGCGGGAAGGCGTTTCGTTGTTAGGTATCAGCGATGCGGCCGAGAGTATCGGTTTGAGGTCGGTCGGTGTAAAACTCACGTGGCAACAGCTCCGCGACGAGGCCAATTTTCCCTGCATCGTACATTGGAACCAGCGACATTTCGTAGTCGTCTATAAAATCGAAAAGAAAGGCGGGCAGTGGTGGGTCTATGTTTCCGATCCGGCCGTAGGATTACTCAAATATAGCGAACGACAATTCCTCAAATCGTGGTTGCAGACAGGAGCCGAAGATTCCGTTTTGCAGGGCGACCTTTCCGGCGATTCCTCGGCCAAAGGCATCGCCCTCCTGTTGGAACCGAAACCGGAATTCTATGCCGAGAAGGGCGACGAGGACAAACGACTGAATTTCGCCTCGATGCTGCGTTATCTGCGGCCTTACAAATCTTACCTGCTCCAACTCGGCCTTGCGATGCTTATTGCTGCCGTACTCGGCCTGATTCTTCCGTTCCTGACCCAATCGGTCGTCGATACAGGTATCGGGAATAGCAACCTTTCGTTCGTGGTCATGATTCTCATCGCCCAGGTGGTGCTGACGCTCGGTCAGATGGCCAACAACCTCATCCGCTCGTGGCTGATGCTTCACATGACCACACGCATCAGTATCTCGCTTATTTCGGACTTTTTGGCCAAACTCATGCGCCTGCCCATCGCGTTTTTCGATTCGAAGATGGTCGGGGACATCATGCAGCGCATCGGGGATTACAACCGCATACAAACCTTTCTGACCGGCTCGCTGTTGAGTATCGTGATGGCTGCTGTGTCGCTCGTCATATACAGCGTCGTAATGGCCGGGTACGACCTCGGTATCCTCGGTGTATTCCTGCTCGGCAGCGGTCTCTATATCCTGTGGATATTGATATTCCTCAAACGTCGCCGCAAGCTGGACTACATGCGCTTTCAGGAGTCGGCCAACAACCAGAGCAATATCGTCCAGCTTATCAACGGTATGCAGGACATCAAGCTGAACAACTGCGAGAAGCAGAAACGCTGGGAATGGGAGCGTATCCAAGCCAAGCTGTTCAAAGTTTCGATCAAGAGCCTGACACTCGGCCAGACACAGGAAGTAGGCGGTACGTTCATCGACCAAACCAAGAATGTTATCATCTCGTTTCTTGCCGCCAGTGCCGTCATCAACGGGGAAATGACACTCGGTATGATGATGGCCATGCAGTACATCATCGGCCAGCTCAACGCCCCCATATCGCAGTTCATCGGTTTCGTGCAGGCTACGCAGGATGCGAAAATCTCGCTCGAACGCCTGAACGAAATTCAGGAAAAACCGGATGAGGAACCTGAAGACGCGGGCCTGATCCGCGACATTCCCGAAAACGCGGCTATCGAGTTCCGCAACGTGGTTTTTCAATACGAAGGGCCGCACTCGGACAAAGTGCTAAACGGGATCGACCTGACGATTCCTCACGACAAGGTTACGGCCATCGTAGGCGAAAGCGGCAGCGGCAAGACGACGCTGCTTAAAATGATGCTCGGCTTTTATGCTCCGGTCGAGGGAGAGGTGTTGCTGGGCGGTCGCAGGCTTTCCGTTTTCAGCCCGAATTGCTGGCGCCAGGAGTGCGGGACGGTTATGCAGGAGAGTTTCGTATTTTCCGATACGATCGCCAACAATATCGCCGTATCGGATGAAATACCCGATATGAAACGGATCCGCCGGGCAGTGGAAATCGCCAATATCGGAGAGTTCATCGAATCGCTGCCATTGGGGTATAACACCCGTATCGGAGCCGACGGACACGGGTTGAGTACGGGGCAGAAACAACGCCTGTTGATTGCCCGTGCCGCTTATAAGGATTCCAAATACCTCTTTTTCGATGAAGCGACCAATTCGCTCGACGCCAACAACGAGCGTACGATTATGGAACGTCTGGAGAAATTATTCAAAGGCAAAACCGTCGTCATCGTGGCACACCGTCTTTCGACAGTCCGCAATGCCGATAACATCATCGTTTTGGCACACGGCCGTATCGTCGAGCAGGGCACGCACGAAGAGCTGACGGCAAAAAAAGGATATTATTACGAACTGGTGAAAAATCAGTTGGAATTGGGAAACTAAAACTACGCATACGATGCCGCAAATAGATAATAACTTTCACAGCGAGGAAGCGCAGGAGATTATGGGCCGTGCACCTTCATGGGTCGTGCGGTGGGGAATTACGGTCATTTTCGTCATACTTGCCCTAATTGTTTTGGGCTGTTACATCATCAAGTATCCGCAGACCGTCACGGCTCCCATATCCATTACGACAGTCAATGCCCCTTCCGACCTTACGGCCCGTTATGACGGACTTCTCGACAGTGTATGCGTCGGCAACGGAGAAAGCATCCGCACCGGTCAGCTTATCGCTTTGCTTGCAACACCGGCCGACTATGACGACATCCGGTCGTTGGAAGAAAACCTCTCCGCCACCGATTCGCCGCAAGCACTCGCCGAGGCCGAATGGGTGTCCGACCGATATGTTCTGGGCGACCTGCAATCTACGTGGGCGGAGTTCGCCGTCCGCTGCCTCGATTTTAGGCATTATCTGGCCACCGATCTCATCGGGACGAAGAAGCGCCTGCTCGAAGCCCAGATTGCGAAAAATAAGCGCTATTATGCCCAATTAGAGGCACAGGGCAAACTGCTCGACAAGGACCTTGCTATGGGACAGCGGACATTGGAGCGGGACTCGCTGTTGTTCACGCAATCGGTTATTTCTGCGGCCGATTACGAAACTTCCGTACAGAGCTATATCGCCAAACAAAATAGCAAGGCCGGCTTCGATGCGACGCTGACTTCCACGCAGCTCTCCATCCTGCAAACCGAACAACAGCTGGTGGAACTCACCGTGCAGCGTGAGAACGAGGTAGCCGAATACGAGCGTTCCATCGGTCAGTTGCGCCAGCAACTGCTCGCCGCCATAGCCCAGTGGAAAGAACAGTATGCCTTTATTGCTCCGATGGACGGTATCGTATCGTTACAGGGTTATTGGAGCAAGGGGCAGCATGTGAGCGTCGGCTCCGTTCTCGCAAGCATCGTCCCGGAAAAGGAGACTGAAGTGATCGGCCGTATGGAGGTTCCTTCGGCCGGATTCGGCAAGGTGGAAACCGGGCAGACGGTCAACGTCAAACTGAACGGCTTTCCCTATATGGAGTACGGCGTCCTGAAAGGGACGATACGCTCCATTTCCTCGGTTCCGGCTTCGGTACAAACCGCGACCGGTACGACGATCGCCTATACGGTCGAAGTCGTATTTCCCGAAGGAATGAGAACGACCTATGAGAAGGAGCTGCCGATGATTCAGCAGATGGACGGTACGGGCGAAATCATCACGGAGGATATGCGCCTTATCGAGCAATTCATACAACCTATCGTATCGCTGTTCAAAAACCGCTGACTATGAAATGCCACATAATACCGTTGTTCGCAGCCGTCGCTTCGGTACCGATGTTGTTCGGTGCAACACCGCTCAGCGCACAGGAAGCGCAACGCTGGACGCTGGAAGAGTGTATCGCCTATGCTTTCGAACATAATATCGAAGTCAAGCAGGCCGAACTCGACGTTCAAACCAAACGGCTCACCCGCTCGGATGCGGGTTGGGCCTATGCTCCCGACATCTCCGCATCGAGCAGTTACAGCTTCTCCAGCGGCCGCGTACTGGATCCTACCACGTATGAGTTCGTGGAGCATCAGAGCGTGAACGGTACTTCGACCTCTGTCGGTGCCTCGGTCACTTTATTCAACGGTATGCGGAATCTTCATAACCTGGAACGCTCCCGCCTCGATCTGCGTGCGGCGCTGTTGGGTGTGGAGAAGGCCCGCAACGACATTCGGCTTAATATCACGGCCTATTATCTGGAGATTCTTTGCGCCGAGGAGAACATCCGCAATGCCGAACAGACGGTCGAAACTTTGAAAATACAGGAGGAAAAGACCCGTAAATCGGTCGAGGCGGGGAAAGTTACCTCTGCCGACCTCTTGCAGATACGTTCGCAACTGGCCAATGCGGAAAATACTCTTTTGTCGGCTCGAAATTCCTACGACATCGCTCGTCTGAATATTTGTCAGCTCTTGGAAATAGAAGACTACACGACATTCCGTACCGTCGCTCCTGCGGATAATATTTTGGGCGATACTCCGATGCCGGTCAGTACCGATGCGCTTCTTGCTTCGGCGCAGCAACTCCCGGAGGTGGAGTCCGCAAGACTGGGTATCGACATCGCCCGCCGCGACCTGCGAATCGCCCGTTCGTCGTACTATCCGACGCTTTCGCTTTCGGCCGGCTACGGGTCGAGCTATTCCGATGCCCGGCAGAAAATGTTTATGAATCCCGACGGCACGTACCGTTACGAAGCCTATCCGTTCGCCGAACAATATAAGGATAATGCGAACAGCTATATTTCCGTATCGTTGAACGTTCCGATTTTCGGTCGCCTGACGACGCGGCACAACGTCCAGCGGCAGAAGATCGCCATTCGCCAGGCGGAATATGTGTTACGCACTACGGAGAAGCAGGTGAACAAGGAGGCTACGCAAGCCCTGATCGATTCCCGGACGGCATGGGACAAGTATCTCTCTTCACAGAAATACGTCGCCTCGGCCGAGGAAGCCGCCCGGCAAATGGAGCAAAGGTACAATCTCGGAGCGGCTACCGTCGTCGATTACAACACGGCGCTCGATGCGTTGGTCGAGGCTCAGGTCCAACTCCTGCAAGCCAAATACGAATATATCTTCAAGACCGAAATAATTAAATTTTATCTCAATTCGAACAATGGCCGTGAGAAGTAGTTACCTAAAGCTCTATTTTACGAAATAGCTGCGGTTCATTTCTATTTCTACCGAAGATGCAAAGCGTCTTCGGTTTTCTTGTTTTATCCGGAAAAGTATTCGACCCTCGGCCGGCCCCGCAAAAGTAGTCGTGCCCGCGCCTGCCCGCAAGTCCTGCCGGTTTTCCTTACGGAAAAACCTTGCGGGCAGCCCCGTCCCCGACTATGGCCTTCTGCGTGCCGCCCGAATGGTTCGAGCGGCGAAACTTAAAATTCAAATTTATGAATACTTCCGTAACGAGTGCGTCCTCCGTACGTGTAGCACATCAACAAGGACTGAACAGGGTCGTAGCCGACAGAGTACGGCACCTGGTGGAACACCGGGCACCTGCGGTGCAGCAAACCATCCAGCGCATGATCGCCGAATCCGCGCAACTGCAAGACTATATCCTTCCGATCGGCGCCCAATACAGGGAAACGGGCAGTACACGCAAGGTACTCTTTCTCGACGACGGCAACCGTCTGACGATGCAGATGCCCGAAGGACGCTTCCGTCTTCACGGCAACGCCGTGGGACAGGCGGCCGAGAAGATGAACGTTCCGTCGCGTTACCTGCGTGAGTTGGCAGGCGGAACATCGTGGAAACGCACATTGGCCGCACGCATTCTCAACGAGCACACCTTGTGGAGCGACCGCAGCCGTGTTCTCGTTCGCGCCGTAGGCGACGAAGTGCGCGGCATCCTCTCGGACAGCTACCGCCGTCTCGACAGCCAGCGCATCCTCTCGGCATTTCTGGGCAAGGCCCTCGAACAGGGTGCCGTGGCATACGATGCGCTGTGGACCGATACGAAGATTTATGTCGAGACGATCCTTCCGCAGCCGATCTGCATCCCCACCGAGTTCAACGGCGAGGTACAAATCTATATGGGAGCGCGTTTTTCCACCTCGGATTTCGGCGACGGGGCGGTGGACATCCGCGTCTTCCTGCTCAACGGCGTCTGCCTGAACGGTATGGTACGCGAGAACGTGATGAAGCAGATCCATCTGGGCGGTAAGCTGCCCGATAACATCCATCTCTCGCAGCGGACGTACGAACTCGATACGCAGACCACCGTGTCTGCGGTGAACGACCTTACGGCCCAGCTTTTCGGCCGCGACAACATCCGTCGCAAAGCGCTCGAAATAAAGGCTGCGGCAGCCAAGGAGGTCAATTTCACACAAGAACTGGAACGGCTCATGCAGAAAGGCCGCCTACTGAAAACCGAGAACGAAGGCGTGCGGAAACTGTTGATGAACAACAATCCCGACGATGGACTCACCGGAGGGCCGACGCTTTGGAAACTGACACAGGCGATAACGGCCTATGCCCGCGAGGTGCAGCCGGCACGACAACGCGAACTGCATGAGCTGTCGGGAGAACTGCTTAACCGTGTGAACAACTAACCCGCTATGAAACAGGTAAAGGATAAATATACCCGAACGACATTGGAGCAGATGCCGGAACATAAACTTTTCCGCGCATTGATGAGCGGGCTAAACGACTTCGGATTCGACTGCAAAGCCTTTGCCGCAGGACTGCAATACGAACATCCGACCGTGCAGCAGCGATTCTTCGCTCTGCTGCGCACGTGCGTCCTCTTCATGGCAGAAGAGGGCAACGTGCGTATCGACGACCGTAACCGCGCCTCCTGTCGGATGTGCCGCGAGATTGCCGAACAGCTTAAAGACCACCATTTGCCATGCAGATAAAAACGAACTTGTTTCCGATGAATGAATTGACTTGTCGTACCTGCGGGTGCAGGATCGTACCCGAACACGGATATTACAATACGCTCGATGGCGCCTGCTGCATAACCTGTCGGGAAAGACGGCTGCTGCATCGTCGTCTGAAATCGCAGGTCTTCGATTCGCTTGCAAAGCTATACTGCTTATGTAGAACGTCGATACGATGACCTACGATAAATGGATCGCACAACCCGAAACAACCTGCTAAGTTGCAGACAATACGAACCTTTGACGACCGCTCCTGCTAATGGAGCGGCCGTCCTATAAAACTCCGGCGCAGGAGGATAAACACTGCATAAAACAGTTATGGAATTACTTACGAAACAGATTATTCGGAAATTCGAAGAACATCCGATCTATTCGCAGGACGGCAAAGGTCTAAAAGCCGAGGTGCTTGTAAAGTATTTCAACCCTATGGGAGCCGGAACGTGGCTCATTACGGAGGCGGAGAAACAGGAGGACGGAGATTGGAAACTCTTCGGGTTCTGCCACATTTGCGAGTGGGAATGGGGCTACCTGATGCTCTCCGACCTGCAACGTATCGTGCTGCCGGGCGGCCTCGGAATAGAGCGCGATTTATATACGCAGGGACGAATCGTCGAAGACTTTATAGAATAATTGTAGTATTCAGTTGGATAATCTCTAAAATACGAGTGCATTGCCGACGCTGACTATTACGCGATCCAGATACCCCGTATTCCTTGTTTGTCCAATATAAAGGACAATGCCGACGCTTATTCTACAATCACGATCAGAACATTTGCTGCATTATCGGTATCAGCAAATGAAGACGCGGATTCGGATTTAGTGACCGGAGCGGGATTGAAAAGATTTTCAAACAGATTCCGATCCGAAACCTCGTGCAAATCAATCGCTGCCAGATCTGCAAAGTGCGAAGCTGTCAATTATACGGGTATTAATTGCGGCAATGTGACCTGCGCGGAATACCTCCATTTACTTCGAGAACGCTGGTGTGTCGGCAGTGGCAATCTTACATATTATCCAGCGATACGAGAACCATTTTCAAAAACGATAAACACAAAACAAGATGGATAAAAAAGCTATCATTCAAGAATTACGCGACTGGAACGACGCCGTTCTGTTCGCACAGGCCCGATCGTTCCTCGAACCGTTCGGCCTGACCATACGTTTCGATGCCGACGTCTTCGACGAAAACGAGCGGCTGGCTACCGATTGCATCGCCTTGTATAAGGGAGGCAGCGTCTTCGAAAAGGAGATTCTCTACTGGATCAATTACGATGTCATAGCCGATCGCCTTATCCGGGGAGACGATTGCTCGCAAGCTGCCTACAAGGAGCAAATGCACATCAATATCTTCCACGTAATCGGCTTGGCCCTCGTGGAGATGTTCTCGGATTGGTACGGCCAGGGTGACAAGGCGTTCGATACTTTGATAGACAACCTGCCGGAAGGTACATTACGCTCGCTTTTGCAGGGCCACTGCAACCCGGAACAGGAATCGGCATTGAGTGAGGAGTTCGCAGCTTGCCATTGGAATAACCGGAATACAGATAGTGCCTTGTGCCGATTCTGCTCGCAGTATCTCTCACAAATCGTAATTTCCGACCCAACCAAATACAACTGAAGCTATGACAATATTCAAAAAGGGACAGCGGGTCTGGTGGGACGACCCGATCTGCGAGGAGTCCGGCGAATACGAGGTGTTGGATTCGCAAGACGAAATCAATGCAGATAAATCGGAAAGCGAGCGTATCATCCGTATCGGTGACGGAGAGAGCACATGGGATGTCCCGGCCGACTATCTGACAATCGTATGTCCGATCTCGGACGAAGATCGTCAGCAACTCAAACAACAGGAGTACCGCAATCGATTGCGTGACAAAGAACTGACAGAACACATCCGAAAACTTGTCGTTCAGTTCGAAGACCAAAATTTCGAAACCGAAGGATACTCCGTCCGAATCAGCGACGAAGACCACGACGCTTGTTGCTTGTACGGATTCCGAATGAGCGAAGATATACTTTATGCTCTGTTGGAGTACGACAACGGGCTGGAGCGCACGGTCCCTATATCCGACCTATGCGTCACAGAACTGTTCGACGCTTTTTGGCTGTTGGTCCAAAACGCTTAAATCCAAGAAACGGCAAAATACGATCATAACAAGGTTATATAATCAATTCTATGAAAACAAAATTTTTGTGCTACAGCCGCACGAACCACAATCAGGTCGTCTGGCATTATGCTGAACTGGAAAAAGTCGGCGAGGGCGTATACACCTATCTTCAACAGAAGGATCAATATCGTGAAGAGAACGATATGATTGCTACCGTCCTGCAACTGGAAGACGTCTTTTTCGAATACGGCACTCAATGCCGCCGATTCCTCGATGATAAGGAAGTCGCCGCTGCCGGAGCCGAAGTCCTGAAAAATTTTCATCGGACCGTTGAACAGATCATGCAGGAAGGACGGCATCTGCCACTCCTCATCGTGCGGATTTATGAAGAACTGGGCCTCGATGCGGCACCTTTGATCCGTTACCGGGAAGAACGTCGGCTACGCTTGCAGCGAGAGTACGAGGAGCGGGAACGCCGGAACGAGGAGCAGCGACGACAAGCCGAAGAGCAACGGCGCGAACGGTTGCGGCAGGCAGGGAACAGGTTCCTCGCAGGAGAATCCATCTCCTGTGAGGATTTTATCGGCCTGTGCAAACTTGAACAGATTCCCATACCGCTTCGCACGCACGGAACCCTGTCCCGAAGCGTAATCGAACTCTCCCGAAACAGTATTTGTCACTCGCACACGAAAAGCGGAGCCAAGCCTAAACTCGACGGATGCTTCGCTATGGTCGAAACCCTGTACGAAAAACTCTCCGAGACAATGGATACAAAGATGAAATAAAAACAGTACGGACGGCATTGTGTGCCGCCCGTACTATTTGACAATACACTATCGCAGCGATTTACGATAGTTTCGGTCCAGAATCTTTTCGATCTGAGAACGCGGGTAGAGGATTTTGCTGCCGATCGTCGTGTAGGGAAGTACCCGACGGTCACGGTAGTTTTGCAGGGTGCGGGGACATAACGAAAACAGCTCCATCACCTCTTCGCCGGTAAGATAGCTTTCCGTGACGATCGTCGGTCGATGGGCCGCGATCGATGTATCCAGCAAATGAATCGCACGAAGTATTTCCTGCCGGAACTCCTGGTATTCCGGCGAGGTTCGCAAGAGTACATCGTCCATTACTTAGAAGGAGTGATGAGGTTGTTTTGCAGAATACGCGCGATGTCTGATTCTTTGTATAGAATCTTGTTGCCCAACGATGTACTGGGTATGATCCCTTCCGAACGATAGTACTGCAAGGCCCTTTTAGTGATGCGCAATGCCTTGCAGACCTCTTCGGCTGTCAGCCAGCGTCGCGGTTGCGGCGGTGAGAACAATTCTCGGAATCGCTCGGCACGTTCCCGAAGTGTTGCGGCGAGCGTTTTCATCTCCTCGAAAGCGCTCTGTTCGATCATTTGAAACTCCATAAACGTACAATGTTTTGTTGTAGATCATGCCGGAATATTCCGGTAATCCGCAAAGAAAGTAGTTCAAATACCGTTTTACAAAAATGTCCGTTTGAGGCATTTCCAGGCTTGTGAGAATGATGATCGAGATTATTTGTTCTTTTTATGAAATTTCCTTATCTTTGCCACAACCAAGTACGACGCAAGGGTAAAATTATGCAGATTATCTGTGGGTTATTCGGTGTACTTTGATTTTTATTTCCGAGTAACAGGTTGATATATTGAGGATTGGGAGGATTGTTCGAATCCCTCTCTCTCCGCAAAGAATCAACCGGTCGGATGGTTGGTTCTTTTTTTTGATTCGGGGAAAGGTGCAGGAGTGGTTGAACTGGCCCGCCTGGAAAGCGAGTAAACCCCTAAAGGGTTTCAGGGGTTCGAATCCCCTCCTTTCCGCAAGCCGGTAGGCGAAAAGTCCGTGAACGAAGTTCGCGGACTTTTTTATTTGACGCGCAATTCCGAATAAATTCGATTGCGCGTCAAATAAAAAGTTCGCCGTTGCCGGCGACTTTTTGCCTGCCGGCGGCGGCAGGGCAAGCCGGCAGGCAGGGGAAAGGCGCTACACCCGCAGGTGCGCAGGCCGATCTCCGTGAATATCGCCTGCATCTCCGGTTCTGGCCGCAAAATTCTGTTCGCAAAGACTCCGTCCGCATTTTCCTGCAACGGATATGTCATCCCGACTCCCGTTCGAGATACTCCCGTAACACGCGCGCGTGGTTCTCCTCCGCATTTTTGGAGGCGTAGAGAAGCGTCGCGCGCGGTTCCTTTTCGATCCTTGCGACGAACGCCCTCACGGCGGGCGACGCCGCCAGTTCGTGCAGATACCGTCTGCGGAACTCTTCCCAACGGCCTTGCGGGTCGGCATGGAACCATCTCCGGAGGGGAGCGGAGGGTGCGATCTCCTTCGCCCACAGGTCGTAGTGCAACGCCTCCTTGCGGATGCCGCGCGGCCAGAGCTTGTCGACCAGCACCCGCAGTCCGTCCGTGTCCGTTGCGGGTTCGTAGACCCGCTTGATTGCGATTCGTGTCATGTCCTGTCTGTGATTTCGATATACGGTTTCGGACAAGAAATATATCTCTTTTTTCGGATGCACCCGTTTTCTGTCGCGAACGGGCGGAATCTCAGGTTCCCTGCTTTTCCGAAGGGTCCGTATGCAGGGGAGCGGTCTCCATCGTCGCCAGGTCGGCTTTTCCGGAAGCGGCGATGCCGTTGAGGAGGACGTCGCGGGCGCCCGTGCGCTGGAATGCGTAGAGTTCGAAGGCCGGTAATACGGCGACGAAGTGCTCCATAATCTCAGCCTGAATGGATTCGTAGCTCGGCCAGTTCTTGTCGGAGGAGAAGCAGTAGATTTGGACCGGCAGTCCGTTCTCCGTCGCGGGCAGCGTCCGGACCATCAGCAGCAGGTCGCGGCTGACGAAGGGGTGCCGGCGTAGGTACAACGCCATGTAGGCCCGCAGCAGACCGAGATTCGTCTCGATCGTCCCGTTGACCAGTCCGTCGGGATTCTCCGTGTTGGCGACCTTGCCCTCGGCCGCCTGCCGCTGTTTTTCGGCGATGAATTGCGCCAGTTCTTCGTCGAAAGCCTTCATCCGTTCCAGAAATTCGGGCGTGCAGGGTTTGATGCAGTCGAGTTTGAGTGCGTATTCGCGCATGATGCGGCGTCCGCCCGAATCGCTCATGCCCCGCCAGTTGACGAACGATCCGGAGACCAGCGAGTACGGAGGTACGGTGACGATCGTATTGTCGAAATTCTGGACTTTGATGACCGTCAGCGAGATGTCGGTCACGGTGCCGTTGATGCCGTTCTGGGGCATCTCGATCCAGTCGCCGATGCGCAGCATGTCGTTCTCGGAGATCATCACGCCCGCGACCAGCCCCAGGATGGGGTCCTTGAATACCAGCATCAGGACGGCCGTGAAGGCGCCCAGCCCCGTAATCAGGTTGACCGGCGACTTGTCGATCAGGATCGAGACGACGACGATGACCACGACGCAGGAGAAGATCACCTGAAAGATCTGGATGAATCCCTTGATCGGACGGTTTTTCAACTGTCCGTCGTTTTTCAGCGTGTCGCCCACGGTGTTCAGGATCGCGTTGACGGAGATCATCAGCACGATGAAGAAGTAGATCCACGTGACCCGTTCGCTTACGGTGAACCATGCGGAGTCGGTGGCGAAGGCGAAGGGCAGCAGCGCGGAGACGATCAGGGGCGGAATGAGCGCCGTCGATTTGCGGAAGACGCTGTACCGGAACAGCGAATCGAAGAAATCGAGGTGTTTGCGTTTGAGGATCTTCCTGGCCGCGCGGACGAGCAGGAGGTGGACGACGGCCGCCACGACGAACGCGATCGTGACGATGCACACGAGAAACAGGATCTCGTCCAGTTTGTCGAGCAGGTGGCGCGGAATGCCTATCCATGAAAGGAGGTTTTTGATGCCGAGCAACAGGGTTCGGGCGAATTCGTTCGTATTCATATCGGTTCGGTAAGCGGCACGTCTTTCGGCGGGCGGCGGGGCGTTTTCCCTGCCGGAACGCAAAGAATATGCCTTACCCGAAACGGGATCGCAGCCGAAACGCTCCGGCGGATTTTCAGGCGGTACCACCGCCTGCGGGATACGGATTTCGGCTGAAAAGCGTATCTTTGCCGTGCGGCCGCTCACATGCGGCGCCCGACGGACGATGAAAGAGAGTTGGAAACCCGGCACGATGATCTATCCGCTGCCGGCCGTGCTGGTGGGGTGCGGCGATGCGCCCGACAACTGGAACCTGCTGACCGTGGCGTGGACGGGGACGGTCTGTACCGCACCGCCGATGTGTTACGTC
>PPYE01776724.1_pt1 | contig 16251 bp, 10 predicted proteins | sample 1559881 | NCBI WGS metagenome assembly PPYE01 (sample SAMN08240022, study PRJNA423297) | Human gut metagenome, whole genome shotgun sequencing project. | reverse complement strand
TACAGTTGCCGTCGCGTTCCGCCCAGCATGCGGCGCATGGCCATCTCGCGGGCTCTGAAACCGGTTTGGGCTACCGACAGGTTGATATAGTTGATGACGGCGAAAACGAGGATCAGCAGTCCGACGACCGCCAGAATCAGGACGAACTTCTTATTGCCTCCGTTCTGAAAATGGAAACCGTCGAAGAAAATATCCTTCATCGGCCGGAGTATCGCTTTTTCATCGTGCGAGAAAGCATAGTCGCCGGTTTCCTTGATACATTGCCGGATCGATTCGGTTTTGGCCGGCAAGTCGGCGTTCCGGCGCGCCATCAGGAACAATTCCCATGAATGGCAATCCATATAAGATTCTATACACCAAAGGTTATCCGTATTGAAAATGCTTGTAATCAATTGCGGAGTGCGGAATATGCCGTACGGGAAGTCGGCGAATACGCCTGTGACGGTCAGTTGCCGGTCGTCGATATCGAGCACCTTGCCCATCGGCGATTCTTCGCCGAAGAGCGTTTTGGCGAACTTGCTGTTGATGACGACGCCGTCCCGGGTCGCCAACACGTGACGGGGATCGCCTTGCTCCAGTTCGATCGTGAACATATGGAAGAACGACGAGTCGACGCAGTCGACCGCTACTTGCATATATTCCTCGCCGATACGTAACGTCTTGTTTTCGTAAGAGACGACGCAGTAACTTTCGATTTCCGGGAAACGATCCTGAAGCACTCGCCCTGCCGCATAAGCGCTGTAGGCGAAGTCTTGATGCTCGAACCGGTAGATCCGGTCGCCGTTGACGTGATGACGGTCGGCCGACAGTTCTTTGGCTACGTAGGCCGCGATCAGGATCACGAACGTCAGCGACACGGAGAATCCGAAAACGTTGATCGCCGTGTAAAGTCGATGACGGTTCAGGAATCGCAAGAAAAACTTGAGGTTGAACGCGTTTTTCATAAGACAAAGAGTCGTTTGGTTTTAGACTGTGATCGTAAATTTTCAGGGGTGGACAGCTATTCGGTCTTGATCGACCTGACCGGATTCTCGGCGGCCGCCCGATAGCTTTGCAGCGTGATCGTGAGTACGGTGACGAGTGCGACGCTTCCCACCGCGATGGCGAAGATCCACCACCTTACGGGTGTTCGGTACGCGAAGCTTTCGAGCCAGCGGTCGACGACGTACCAACCGATAGGAATCGCTACGACGGAGCATGCCAGCACGATTCGCATGTAGCGCTTATTGAACATGCGCAGAATTTCTCCGATGGTCGCGCCGTAGACTTTGCGCAGTCCGATCTCCTTGCGGCGGAACTGCGTCTCGAACAGGATCAGTCCGAAAACGCCGACGATCGAGATGCCGACCGACAGCAGGCTGAACAGCGTGAGCATCGCGGCGAGTCGGTCCTCCTTCTGATAGAGGGCGCCGATATTTTCGTCGAGGAAGCGTATGTCCGCGTCGGCATCGGGATCGAACGAGCGGACCGTTTCGCGTATGAAGGCCGAAATTCCGGGAATATCCGTCGTTCGGACTTTGACGAACATGTGTGTCAATTTCATATTTCCGCTGACATAATAGACAAGAGGACTAACCGTATATTGCAATGGCTGATAATGAACGTTTTCCGCTATCCCAATCACTTCGATGTCCGAAATACGATCGCCTACCGACACGTTTCGTTGCAACTGGGCCGTACGGTTGAAGATGAAATGTCCATTCGGGTGTTTCTTGTCCGAATCGCTGAAATTGCGCCCCTCCCGTATCGGAATGCCCATGAACGACAGAAAATTCGGCGCAACGGGATACCAGTCAAAGCGAAAGTTTTCCCCTTTGTAATCTATGGACCAATACGGTCGGGACTCGAGTACCGGTTGGGCCCAAGCGAAAGTGACGTCGAGGATATCGGGATTGCTCTTCAGCTTTTCTACGAGAGCGTCCTGCCGGTCGAATTGAAACGACAGTCGGGTCGTCAGAATATTGTCCCGTTCGAATCCCATATCGAAATTCCTTATGTATCGGTTTTGCTCGCCGATCGAGAGAGAGATTATGATCAGCGCGATCGAAACGACGTACTGAAACGATATCAGTACGGTCCGCAAGATCTTTCCTTTGCGTGAAAGGCCGAACGATCCGTTGAGTGCGAAAATCGGAGGGAACGACGTGCTGTAAAAGGCCGGGTACAGGGCTGCGATGATCCCCGCACCGAGCGAGGCTAGTATGCCATAGAAAATCAGTCGGAGATTCGATAGCGGATCAATCGACGCGTCGACCAGCGAAGCTACCCGGGTCGTCGACAAATATCGGGCGAGCAGCAGAGCGAGGAATAATGAAACGAGCGATAAAACGACCGACTCGGCGATAGAACGCAGTCGGAGCCTCGCATTGGTTTCGCCGAGAATCTTTTGGGTGTTGATATAGCGAATACGGGACGGGATTCGGGACACGGTGAAATTGACGAAATTGACCATCGCGATCAGTATGATCAATACGGCGATCGTCAACAGGGAATATACGGTCGCATAGCTTGCCGTCTGTTGGCTGACATAGACCATGTCGTGCGTGAAGTGGATTTTCGGCAGAGCCGTGAAACGCAATTTCAGCGTTTCGTCTTGTTCCTGTTCGATCCAAAGCGGATTAACCGCTTTTCGTATCGTTTCCAAATGTTCCGGGTCATCGACCCGGATATAGTATTCATAGGCTCCATAGCCGCTTTCGATTCCGTGATCTCCTAAAGCTCCGATGATGCTACAGGGAACGAAACTGGAGTTTTTCGGGAAATCCCGATATATGGCCACGATTTCCTTGGACTCGCCGTCGATTACCAAACGGCGTCCTATCGGATTTCTATGGCCGTACAGCGCTGTTGCGGCACTTTGGGACAAGGCGACCGCTCGCGGTTCTCCGATACGCTTCAGGTCGCCCTGAACTGTTTTGAATTCAAAAAGATCGGGCAGCGAAGGCGAGACGAGATAAAAGTCGATACCGAGCGATCCGGTTTTTCCTTCCCGCTCGTCGTAAACTCGCGTATTGCCATAGCTATACACGACACCTCCCAATTCGATATGGGGAGAAGAGGCAAGCAATACGTCGCCGCGCATGCGCTTGAGTCCGGATTCGTACAATCCTTCGAGCGAGCTATCCGTATATTCCGCCCGGAAAATCCGGTCGGCATTTTCGTAATGGGCATCGAAAGTCAGTTCATATCTGACTTGGGCGACGATCACGACGAACGAGGTCAGAGCGAGTGTCAGGCCCGCTATGCTGAGCGATACGGCCAACTTGTTCTGCTTGTAGTAGCGCAGGAGGTTCTTACACATAATTTATTCCGTTTTAATCGATTTGATGGGATTCTCGGCGGCCGTCCGGTAACTTCGGACGGTAATCGTCGCAACGGTAAGCAGCAGTACGATGGCGGCCGTCGACACGAATATCCACGGGCCGATCGTGGTCCGGTACGCGAAGTTGTCGATCCAGTTGCGCGAGACGAAATAGCCGATAGGGGCTCCGAGGGCGAAACATATCAGTACCAGGCGGATATAGGGCATATTGATCATTCCGAGAATTTCGCCTGTCGTTGCGCCGTAAACCTTGCGCAGTCCGATCTCCTTGCGCCTGAATTCCGTTTCGAAAAGGATCAGGCCGAAAATTCCGACGAGCGAGATGAATACCGACAACAGACAGAACAGCGTGATTTGCCGGGCGGTGGCTTTTTCTTTCCGGTAGAGCGAGCCGATGTGTTCGTCCAGAAAACGCACGTCGTCGTTCCATCCTCCGTCGAATTGCCGGATCGTCTCCCGAATATGTCGGAAAAGCTCGGGATAGTCCGCCGTCCGGGTTTTGACGAACAGATAATTCATGGACTTGAATGCGTACGATTTTCCGCGTACCATGAATGCGAACGGATCGATCGCGTACTGCAAGGGCATAAAGTTGAAATCGCGGGCGATGCCGACGATTTCGTCGCCCCATATCCGGTCTCCGACGGTTATGCCGTCGCGCAGCTGAGCCGTTCGGTTGAAAATCAGACTCGCGTTCTCTTTCTGTTCGTCGTTCGCCGTAAAATCGCGCCCTTCGATTATATCGATTCCCATGAATTTCGGAAAATTCGGGGCGACCGGATAGCAGTCGAATGAGATGTGCTTGTTTCGGTACTGCATACTCCAATTCATGCGCGAAGGCGCTATCAGCGGACCGTTGGCGAATGTCACGTCGACGATTCTCGGATCGGTTTTCAGCTTTTGAGCGAGTGTTTCCGCCGAGTTAGCCGCCGGTCGGCCGAGTTCGGCGACCAGTATGTTTTCGCGGGGGACTCCCATATCGTAAGCCAGCATGAAACGATTCTGTTTCCACACCGACAAGGCTGCTACGATCAGGACGATCGAGACGACGTACTGGAACGAGATCAGCGTCGTCCGCAGCCTGCGCCCCCGGACCGAAAGGCCAAACGAGCCTTTCAGGATCATCGCGGGCGGGAACGAAGTGCTGTAAGCGGCAGGATACAAGCCGGCCAGCGTTCCGAGGACAATCGCGACGAGCCCCGTGCCCAGCGCCACGTCCGCATTTTCGGCCAGATTGATCGGCGCATTGACCAAAGAAGCGACGGCGGTCGTGGAAAGATATTCGGTCAGTATCAGGGCTGACAGATAGGCGACGAAGACCGTCAGAACCGACTCGGCAAGCAATCCCCGACGAATCGATCCGTTCGACTCGCCCAGTACTTTGCGCGTATTGATCTGTCTGATTCGCATCGGTAGCCGGGCCGTAGCGAAGTTGACGAAATTGATGATTGCGATCAGCAGGATCAGTACGGCAATCGTCAACAGCGTATAGACCGTAGCCGGGTTGCTCTTGTCTACGAAATCGAAACGGATATCGCGCATGAAGTGCATCTGCGACACGGGTGTGCATCGGACTCGAAAGGCGCTTTCGTCTTGAGAGCGGGCGCTCAGGGATTCGACGCTTTGCCCGAGATCGGCTGCGATCCGAGCGGGATTGCCGGTGCGCACGGCTTTGATGAAATAAATATAGCTGAACTCTCCATAGTCTTCTATCGACTCGTCTAAAATATTCGTGAACAAGCTGTTGGCTTGGAAACTCGAATTGTCCGGACAATCCCTGCAAACGGCGATTACTTCTCCGGGATGGGTTTCGTCGCCGTTGACGACTACGGATTTCCCGATGGGATCGGCCGAGCCGAAAATCGAGCGGGCGGCGCTTTGAGACAGAATAACCGTTCCTTGCGGGTCGTCGAACCGGTCGATGTCGCCCGCAACGATTTCCGTTCCGAGGACGTCGAACATGGAGCGGGATGTTCGGTATAAGGTAAGTCCTGCTCCGTCTTCCTCCCCTTTGGCGAAATCGTGAACGGAAACGCGTTGCGGGATAGCCATGACGCCGCCGGCCTCTATGTCGGGCGACGAAGCGAGCATCCGTTCGCCGAGCGGCCGGCATAACAGCGGCGAATAAACGCCGAGTTCGGTCGGCACGTCTCTTTCGATCCGGAAAATCCGGTCGGCATCTCGAAAATGCGTGTCGTACGTCAGTTCATACCGTACCTGAGCGATCAGAATGATAAAAGAGCTCAGGGCGATTGTCAGACCGAACAGGTTCAATAAAGTCGAGGTCCGGGAATTGCGAAGTTGCTTGAGAAAAAGAGGAAGAAAGTTCATGTCGTTCGGGGTGCGTTTAATTCGGTCCGTATGCGAAGAATACGGCGCCGTTGATTCGCGGATAACATGCGGCTGCATCGCAGCGGCGGTCCGGAAGCCGTAGAACCTGCCGCTGCAACGGGAGCCTGTATGCCGGAATGAATTTTCATATTTCGAATACGCATGGAGATTTCGGATGCTGCGCGGGACGCTCGTTCCTTTCCTATTTCAGTACGAGAATGTCGTTATCCCCGTAGGTTTCGTAGCTCGAAACGATGACTTTCTCGCCCGGATCGAGTCCTTCGATTACCTCGTAGGACTGCGGGTTCTGGCGACCGATCCTGATCGGCCGCTTGAAAGCCCGGTCGCCTTCCGGCGAGAGCACGTAGATCCAGTTGCCTCCCGTTTTCTGGTAGAACGTCCCGCGCGGAATCATCACCGCTTCGGTCGGCTCGCCCAGCTCGATATTGATATAGTAGCTTTTGCCCGTGCGGATGTTTTCGGGCCGATCGCCCACGAAATGGAGGTCGGTCTTGAACTGGCCGTTCTGCACTTCGGGATAGACTTTCTTGACGAGCAGGGAATATTTCGTGCCGCCGGTTTCCTCGTAGCTTGCGCTGAGTCCCGTCTGTACCTTGTCGATGTAATGCTCGTCGACCTGAGCCTGCAGCTTGAAATCGGTCAGGTCGTTGATTTGGGCGATCTTCGTGCCGGCCGAGATCCACTGTCCGAGCTCTGCGTCGAGCCGGCCTACCTGGCCGTCGATCGGAGACTTGACGCTCAGATTTTCCAGTTGCTGGCGCACGAGTACCATATTCTCGCGCATGTTGTCGAGACTGTTTTCCAGCTGCTCGATCTGCACTTCTCTCTGAAGCGAATCCTGCCTCTGTCTGTTGATAAGGACCTCGAGCCTCAGTTCGGCGAGCGAGTAAGCCTCTTTGGCTTGTAGGTATTCCTCTTTGGAGATCAGTCGTTCCTCGAAAAGTTTTTCGTATTGCTCGAACTTACGCTTGTCCTGTCTGAATTTCACCTCTGCATCCAGCCGCTGCTGTTGCAAGTCGAGCTTGTCCTGCTCGAGCTTCAGTTTGGTGTCGCGCAGAATATTTTCCTTTTCGGCCAGTTCGGCCTCCGAGCGGAGAATGGACACGCGGAGCGAAAGGTTGCTCAGCGTGACGATCACGTCTCCCTTTCGGACGACGGCTCCTTCCTCCACGTTGCGCATCTCGACGACCCCGCCTTCGGTCGTACTGAGGTGAATCGTCGTCATCGGCTGTACTTGCGCGTTGATGCGAATATAGTCCTTGAACGGGCCTTTCTCGGCCTTCCCGATCGTGATCGAGCGACTGTCCACCTTCAGCGTGGACGAGTGGTCGCTGGCAATCAGCCAGACGACGAATGCCAGCAACAGGGCTCCCAATACGTACGGAATATGCTTCTTTTTGAATCCTTTTTTCTTTTCGATAGCGATGTCCATGATATGCGTTTTATTTCGTTATGTTATGTTATGTTAGGTTAGGTTAGGTTAGGTTTGCTATTGCAATTGCTCGATCAGGGGAATTCCCTTGTAATATTTTACCAGACGGCACTGGATGATGTAGTCGAGCTTCGTTTTCAGTTGGTCGGCCTTGGCCGACAGCAGCAGGTTGGCGCTCGTCTGCAAATCGAGCGGACTGACCAGCCCTTCTTCGTACTTGCGGCGCATGACGTCGTATGCCAGTTGGTTCGCCTCGACGCGTTTTTTCATCTGCTCGTACTGCTTGGCATAGCCTTGGCAGTCGTCGACGGCCTTGCGGATGTCGCTTTGCAACTGTTGCAGGGTCTGGTTTCTGTTCTGTTCCTGAATCAGCATATCGTTGCGTGAGCGGTTGACGTTCGTGCGGCGCGAAAGCGAGTTGAAAATCGGAATGCTGAGCGAGGCCTGGATATATTCCCCCCGGTTATCGCGGAACTGATTTTTGAACGAGGGCGACTGATCGGTATGATCCATGTCCGCGATGAAATAGTTGGTCTGGTATCCGCCCGATATGGATAAGGAAGGATAGTAATTGCCTTTGGCGATCGAATATCTCAATCGGCTTTGCCGGAGGTTGAAGTCGGCGATCTTGGCCGTGGGATTTTGCCTCCGGGCGTCGAAATAGATACTTTCCGCCGTTTCGGACATTTCTTGAGCAAGCAGATCGACCTGCGTGTCGATCCGAAGCGTGTCGTTCAAAGGGTAGTTCATTTTCGTTTTCAACAGGGTCAGGTAATTGGTCAGATTATTCTGGCCACTGGTCAGTGCGGCGTCGTTGGTCGCCACCTCGGCCTCCACCTGCACCACGTCCGCCCGGCTCTTCAGTCCCAAAGCCTCCTGTTCCACGGTCTGACGCAGTTTTAGTCGGCTTTCCTCCAATTGTTCCTCGGACATGCGGACGACGCCTTCGTAGTAGACCACCAGAAAATAGTTCTCCATGACGCTGAGCGATATGTCGTCGGAAGCCTTTTGCAGCTCGTCCTCTCCCTGCCGGCGGGCGACCTTGGTCAATCGAAGATTGTTGATCGCGGTGAATCCGCCGAATACTCCGATCGAAGCGCCGACTCCGTACGAGTTGTTGAAATTGACATTCGAGGCATAGGTATTGGTCGCAGGGTCCAGCGAACGGCCGAAATTCGACGAAACGTCTACGCTGCCGCTGACCGACGGCATCATTTGGGCCACGGCCGAGATGTAATCCTGGCGGTAGTTGGCATTGGTGTATTGCTGTTTCTTGACTTCGTGGCTGTTTTCGATCGCGTAGCGCATACATTCTTCCAGCGTCCAGACTTTTTCTGCGGATTGAGCCTGTAATCCGCCGATAAGTAAAACAGACCATACGATGACGAGGACGGTTTTTCTCATACCGATATTTGTTTTTTTAATTTATGATTCGATATAGGTGCCAATATCGTGCCTGCGTGCGTATCTTATTGTTTATTAGGATTATATGTTGATTTTGCAAATTCTTTGTTGTCAATTTTTTAGACAGGCGTGTCCTGTTTTTTGACAGGGGAAGCCGTATTCCGGTAATAATGCTTACCTTTACGAGAGTTGAAAACGGAACGCATATGGGCAGGCAGGGAACCATTCTGGTAGTCGACGACAATAAAAGCATTCTGAAAGCTCTCGAGCTATTGCTGGAAAAGTACTTCGCCCGAACGGTCACGATTTCCTCTCCGAACCGGATTCCGACGATTCTGCGCGAAGAGAGGATCGATTTGGTGCTGCTCGACATGAATTTCTCGGCAGGAATCAACAACGGAAACGAAGGTCTGTTCTGGCTGTCCCGGATCAAAAAGACCAATCCGTCGCTTCCGGTCGTGCTGTTTACCGCCTATGCCGACATCGATCTGGCCGTCAATGCCATAAAGGACGGGGCCGCCGATTTTATCGTCAAGCCGTGGAACAACGACAAGCTGATTTCCACTTTGCTGTCGGTCTACAATCTGGGCCGGTCGAAACGGAAAGTCAAGTATCTGACGGAAGTCAGTCAAGGGCTTTCGTCCTCTGAGGCGATGTTCTGGGGCGAGTCGGAAGCAATGCGCCGTATTCTCAGACTGGTCGAGAAAGTAGCGGAGACCGATGCCAATGTGCTGATTACCGGCGAGAACGGGACCGGAAAAGAAGTGATGGCCCGGGAAATACACCGCCGCTCGCTGCGCAGGGACGAGCTGATGGTGGCCGTCGATATGGGAGCGTTGCCCGAGTCGCTGTTCGAAAGCGAGCTGTTCGGACATTGCAAGGGCGCTTTTACGGACGCTCATACCGACCGGATCGGAAAGTTCGAGATCGCTCAGGGCGGGACGCTTTTCCTCGACGAGATAGGCAACCTGTCTTATCATTTGCAAGCCAAATTGCTATCGGCCATTCAGAGCCGTACGATCGTAAGAGTGGGCAGCAACCGGCCCGTCGAGACCGATGTGCGACTGATCTGCGCCACGAACCAGAATTTGCAGGCGATGGTCGCTCAGGAGCGATTCCGCCGGGATTTGCTTTACCGTATCAACACGATTCATATCGAGATTCCGCCTCTGCGGCAGAGGCGCGAGGACATCGTTCCGCTCGCCCGCCTGTTTCTGGAAAAATACGCGGCCAAATACGGCAAGCAGGGAATAAGGATCGACGAGGAAGCCTGCCGGAAACTGCAAGAATACGACTGGTACGGCAATATCCGGGAATTGCAGCATACCGTCGAGAAAGCCGTCATCATCTGCGACTCGATGACCATCGGTCAGGAGAGCCTGCTGATGACGCCTCAGCAGGAAGAGCCGAATGCCGGCGGCGTTTCCACGTTGGAGGAAATGGAGCGAAACATGATTCGCCAAGCCATTCGGCTCCACGAAAGCAATATGTCCGCAGTGGCCGCCCAGTTGGGAATTACACGGCAGACGCTTTATAACAAGATCAAGAAATACGGGTTGTAGCATTTGTTATGTTCAAGGGATCGACATACCGGTTGGCCAGACTGCTGCTTTTGCTGACTGCCGCGATAGTCGGCACGACGCTGTCGGTCGTCTATCGCCAATGGATGCTGCTGCTCGTGGCCGTTCCGGCGCTTATATTTCTGTTTTCGGCCTTGTTCAGGCTGCATTTCCAGAATATCCGCAAGATGACCTTCATGTTCAACTCGATAGAAAACGGAGACTATTCGTTCAAGTTCACCGAGTACGACGCTCCGGTCAGCGACAACCTGCTGAATCTGACGCTGAACCGCATCAAGGATCTGTTGGTCAAGGCTAAAAACGAAGTTATCGACAAGGAAAGGTACTACGAGCTGATTCTCAATAGCGTTCATACGGGCGTGATTGTTCTCAACGAGACCGGAAACGTGTACCAGATCAACAACGAAGCCCGGCGGCTGATCGGACTTCCCCGGTTTACCCATATCAATCAGCTGGCCACGATAGATCGCTCGCTGCAGGAACTTTTCTCCACGATCCGGGGAGGGGAGAGAAAACAGGCTTCCTACTCGAACGAGCGCGGTACGGTCTATCTGGCGGTCAACGCGTCGGAAATCACGATCCGGGAGAAAAAGCTGCGTATTCTGGCGATCAACGACATTAACAACGAGCTCGACGAGCGGGAGACCGAGTCGTGGATTCGCCTGATCCGCGTGCTGACGCACGAGATCATGAATTCGATCACTCCGATCACGTCGCTCAGCGATACGCTGCTGGGAATGGAAAACAAAGTGGAGGGGGAGGTCCGCGAGGGACTGGAAGCGATCAATTCGACCGGCAGGAGCCTGATCCGCTTCGTGGAAGCCTATCGCAAGGTGACCCGCATTCCGACTCCCCGGCTCACGTCGTTCTATGTAAAGCCGTTTCTTGAGCGCATGGCGAAACTGGCCGAACCGTACACGCGAAAGGAAAATGCTTCCGTCCGGCTTCGCGTTACCCCGAGCGATCTGCTGGTCTATGCCGACGAGGACCTGATCGGACAGGTGGTGCTGAATCTGCTGAAAAACGCCGCTCATGCCGTGGCCGGAAAGCCGGACGGGGAGATCGTCGTAACCGCCTATTGTACCGAGACCGAGCAGGTGGCCGTCGACGTGACCGACAACGGCTGCGGCATACCGGCCGATGTGGCGGTCAATATTTTCGTTCCTTTCTTTACGACCAAGCCGAACGGCTCGGGCATCGGTCTGAGCGTGTCGAGGCAGATCATGCGCATGCACAACGGCAGCATCATGCTGAAGCATTCGCTGGCAGGCAAGACGACTTTCATGCTGCTTTTCAACTGACGGCTGGCGTGCGGTCGGGCGCGGCTCTATTCGGAATCGGCGGACTGGAAAAACAATTCTTTGATGACGACGTAGCCCGTGCCTGCCATCAGGCCGAGGAAAACGAAAATAAAAAGTATGACAGGTTTTCCCATATTGGACCGGTTGACGGGTACCGATGCCGGCTCGATGATCGTGACGCAGGGCATTTGCTCCTGCACTTTGATTTTCGCGTTTTCGAGCTGTTGCGCCAGCTGGCTGTAAACGCCGAATGCCAGCTGCTGCTCGTTCTGCAACCGGTCCAATTCGACTTGCGCCGACTGGCGTGCAATGTTGCGGTTGGCGTCCACGGCCCGGGCGTAGCGCTGCTGAGCCTCGTAGTACTGCTGTCGCGCCTCGTCGAACAGGTTTTGGGTAAAGGCCAGATCGCGCTTGGCCTTTTCGGTACGGTACTCGGACATGTACGCTTCCAGCTTGCCGACCATCGAGTCGGCTGCTTGAGCCGCTACGAGCGGATCCTGCATCGTGGCCGTCGCGGTGATGACACCGGTTTTCTTGTCTACGGAGATGGCTATTCTGTGCTGCAACGCATTCAGGACAAGGCTTTGCTCGCGGGACAGCGCATAGGGATTCAGCGCTTCGGCCGCGTCGCCGTCCTCGGAAGAGAAAATCCAGCCGATCAGACGCATCGGGGCTCCGACGACATGACTCCACCAAGGCGCTGACAACTCTTGGTCCACATAGTCGTACAGCGAAACCGGCGAGGGCATCTCTTTTCCCCGGACCGGAATCTGGCTCATTTCCACGATGAAGGGCGTGCTGCTCACGATATCGGGATAGAGCATCAGGTTGATGCCGTCTCCCGACTGGTTCTGGCCGCCCAGATTGATGCCGGCCATGGCGGCCAGATCGGCCATGCCGCCGGCAGCGGAAGTCTTCACGCCCTCGGGGGCCATCTTGACCGTCGTGGTGTATTCCCGAGGTATGCTGAACGCGACCACGACTCCGACGACAGCGCCGACGGCCGCAGCTTTCAGAATGAACGCACGCTTGCGCCAAACTGACTTGGCGAGCTTGAGCAAATCGATCTCCTCCATGTTCGGGGCGCTTTGACGGGTATCCTCCATGACGTTCGCTTTTTGATGAGCGTACAAATATACCGATTATTTTTCCGGATAGAAACGGCGCCCGGGATATTTGTCCGCCGAAAAAAGACGGATTATGCCGTTTATTGCTAACTTTGTCTGCTCCAAACAACACAATTACATGGTCAAGATAGGAACAACATTATCCCCGCTGGGAAAGAAAGCCGTCCTTTGCGGCTCCGGCGAACTGGGCAAGGAGGTCGCCATCGAGTTGCAGCGGTACGGCGTCGAGGTCGTCGCGCTGGACCGCTACGCGAACGCTCCCGCCATGCAGGTAGCTCACCGCTCTTACGTGCTTTCGATGCTCGACGGGGCGCAGTTGCGCGCCGTCATCGAGAAGGAAAAGCCCGACTACATCATTCCCGAGATCGAGGCGATCGCTACGGATACGCTGCTGGAATTGGAAAAGGAAGGCTACAACGTGATCCCGACGGCCCGGGCCACCCGCCTCACGATGAACCGCGAAGGCATCCGCCGGCTGGCCGCCGAGGAGCTCGGCATTCCGACTTCGCCGTATCGCTTCGCTTCCGACTACGAGGAATTCGTCGCAGCCGTCGGGCAAATCGGGACGCCTTGCGTCGTGAAGCCGGTGATGAGCTCCTCGGGACACGGGCAAAGCGTCGTCCGCTCTTCCGGAGAGATCGACCGGGCCTGGGAGAACTCGCAAAAAGGAGGTCGGGCGGGAGCCGGACGCGTGATCGTCGAAGGGTTCGTCGATTTCGACTATGAAATCACGCTTCTCACGGTACGTCATTGCGGCGGGACTTCGTTCCTCGAGCCGATCGGCCATTATCAGCAGGACGGAGACTACCGCGAGTCGTGGCAGCCGCAGCCGATGAATCCGGCCGTTCGCGCACAGGCCGAGGAGATCGCCCGCCGGATTACCGAGGCGCTCGGTGGCTGGGGACTGTTCGGCGTCGAGCTATTCGTCCGGGGCGACCGAGTTATTTTCAGCGAAGTTTCCCCGCGCCCGCACGATACGGGTATGGTGACGATGATATCGCAGGATTTGTCCGAGTTCGCGCTCCACGTACGCGCCGTGCTGGGACTGCCGATTCCCAACATCGCCTTTCACGGTCCTTCGGCGTCGCGGGCCGTCGTGGTCGAGGGAGACACGAACCGGATGGAATTCGCCAACCTCGAGAACGTGCTTTCGGAGTCCGACACGCAGATCCGGATTTTCGGCAAGCCCGAGATCGAGGGACACCGGCGCATGGCCGTTCTGCTCGCGCGCGCCGAGAGCGTCGAAAAGGCGAGAGAGAAAACGGCGCGCGCCTACGCCAAGCTGCAAGTCGACGTATTCGACCGCGAAACGCAACCGAAGTAAATATCCGTTCTGATTCACAATAAATTCTCATGCCGTATCGTTCTCGGTGTAAACCCGATACGGTATGAGAGTTTGTATTTGTATTTCTGTGCTGGCGTGCTGCCTTTCCCCTGCGCGCTCGCAGGACTTGTTGCGCGGTCGCGTACTCGATTCGGCGGATCGCTCGGCCGTGCCCTACGTCAGTATCGGCATCGAAGGGAAAAATGTCGGAACGATGTCGGATGCCGAGGGGAATTTCACACTGTCTGTGGCGGATGCGGCGGGCCGTGCCGATACGCTGCTGTTCTCCTGCGTCGGATATGTTCCCCTGAAAATTCCCGTATCGGATGTCGATTTTTCTCGGGAACGCTCCTTCGCTTTAAGACGAAGCGACAGCCCGATTCCCGAAACCGTAGTCCGTACTTCCCGTAGCCGGCGTATGAAAATAGGCCGAAGCAAGGTCGGGACCGACCTGCTGTCGACTGCGACCGTCTGTTTCAGCTCGCCGAAACCGCTCGGCGAGGAGTGCGGCATGCTGCTCAGCAGCCGGCACGACTGCACGGTGAACAGACTCTCCTTCTTCATCAGAAGGAACGGCTTTGAAAGTGCCTCTTTCAGGCTGACTTTCTATTCTGTGGAAAATGGCTTGCCGAAAGATATTCTGGGAGACAAGGACATTCGTTTCGATCTGCCCGACGGCTATACGGGCTGGGTCGATCTCGACCTGAGCGAATGTCCCGTGCACGTGAAAGCGGGAGACTTTGCCGTGACGATGACTTTTTTGGACGGAAAGCAGGGCGATTCCGCCTTCCGAGGGCTCGAATTTCCGGTTACCGTCGCGCCTTTCTCGAAATATACGTTGGTGGGCCGGGACCGCGCGCTGGGAGCATGGAGCAGGGAGGGAACGGTCATAACTCTTTTCATGGAAGCGATCGCCTATCCCGATTGATTTCAATATCAGAACAGTTCCATGCTATGCCGTCCCGAGCCGTAACGGTCGTCAGTTGAAAATGACCGTCTTGTTCTTGTATACCAGTACCTTTCGCTCGATGTGCTTTTGGACGGCTCTCGACAGTACGATCTTTTCCAGATCCTTCCCTTTGTTGACCAGATCCTCGATCGTGTCCTTGTGCGTGATCCGGACGATCTCCTGCTCGATGATCGGCCCGGCGTCCAGCTCGGTGGTCACGTAGTGGCTCGTGGCGCCGATGATCTTCACGCCCCGCTCGTAGGCCGCATGGTAAGGGCGTGCGCCGACGAACGCGGGCAGAAACGAATGATGAATATTGATGATCCGGTTGGGATACGCCTCGATCATCTTCTCCGAAACGATCTGCATGTAGCGGGCCAGCACGATGAAATTGATCCGGTTCTCCGCCAGCAGGCGCATCTCTTCGGCTTCCTGCCGCTCCTTATTCTGCTTGGTGATCGGGAACAGGTAGAACGGAATGTCGAAGCGGCGGGCCACATGCTCCAGATCGGGGTGGTTGCTGACAATCAGCGGAATTTCCACGTTCCATTCTCCGGCGGTATAACGGGCCAACATATCGTACAGGCAGTGCGACATGCGCGAGACGAAGACCGCCATGCGCGGCTTGGCATCCGAAAAGTAGAGCCGGAAAATCATCTGGTACTTGCGGCCGTAAAGCGTCTGAAAATAGTCCTCGATCTTTTCCTTGGGAATCAGAAACCCGTCCAGCTCCCAGGCGATCCGCATGAAAAACACGTTTTCCGCATGGTCGACATATTGGTCCAGATAGACGATGTTGCCTTTGTTGACCGTGATGAAGTCGGTCACCTCGGCCAGAATTCCCGGCTTGTCGGGACAATGCAGCAGCAACTGCGCCACCTCGCTCTTTATCGGCATAAAACGTTCGATTTTTTGCAAAAGTAGCGATTTTTTCACAGACAGGCTCGATTTACGGTTCGAATTCGTCCGCAATTTTTTTAAGCGCGGCGCATACGGCGGCAGCCGTTTGCGCACTCCGTGCAAGACGGATTGTAAAAATCGATGAAAAAGAGTTACTTTGGCCTGAAAATTGGCAAGGCCTTCAGCAGTCCGGTGTCTGCCAGCGAGCCGTCGATCATGATTGGAAAGATTCTGAAATATACGCTGAAAGTCGTCTCGGTCCTCGTGGCGATCGTTCTCCTCATCCTGCTGTTGCTCTACATGCCTTTCGTGCAGGATTTCGTCAAAAGCGAGGGATTCGACTACATCCAGCGAAAAACGCAGATGCACCTCTCGGCCGAGCGCATACGGCTTTCCTTTCCGCTGAAACTGGTCGTCGATCGGGCATATGCCGTCCGGCCCGACGGCGACACGCTGCTTCGCTGCGAGCGGCTGGACGCGCATGTCGCGCTATGGCCGCTACTGCGTAAGGAGGTCGTCGTCCGCCGCTTCGTGCTCGACAGTACGCAGGTGCATTATAG
>PPYE01643856.1_pt1 | contig 16255 bp, 16 predicted proteins | sample 1559881 | NCBI WGS metagenome assembly PPYE01 (sample SAMN08240022, study PRJNA423297) | Human gut metagenome, whole genome shotgun sequencing project. | reverse complement strand
GCGTCGTTCTTCACCCTGCGGGCAATACAGATAAATACATAGCCCGCAGCCGCCGCGCAGCTGGCGCGGGATATCGGCCACCCGAAAGGTGATGCCCGCCGCCTGGAGCGCTTTACGGGTTTGCACCACGCCAAGCGTGGAGTGAAACAAAAACAGATACTCCGTCATTTTCTCACCCGCTGCCCGATCATCGCCGCGCCAATCGCCCCGGCAAACTGCGCGTCCGGGTGCGTCTGCACCGGCAGGTTCACGTGCGCCGACAGCATTCTGCCAAACGCCGCACAGTGGCTAACGCCGCCGGTAAACAGCAGCGGCCCCTGCGCCGACAGCCTGCCGATAAAGTTGGCGCTGCGCCGCGCCATGGCGTTGACGATGCCCGCCAGAATCGCTTCCGGCGGCACGCCCGCCGAGCGCAGGCTGATCACCTCGGACTCGGCAAACACCGTGCACATGCTGGTAATGGCGTGGGGTTCAACGCCTTCCGTCAGCGCATCCAGTTGCTCGACGCTGGCCCCTAGCGTGCGGGAAATCACTTCCAGAAAACGCCCGGTGCCCGCCGCGCACTTGTCATTCATCAGGAAATCGGTGAGATTGCCCTCTTCATCCAGCTGAATCACCTTGCTGTCCTGACCACCAATATCAATCACCGTGCGGGTTTCCGGCAGCAGCAGCCGCGCGCCGCGCCCATGGCAGGAGATCTCCGTCACCTGCTTGTCGGCAAAATCAACCAGTTGGCGGCCATAGCCGGTGAGCGTTAAAAAGGGTCGCGTTGCCAGCCCGGCGCACAGTGTCTCCCACGCCTCAACGATCGCCTCGGCGGGGCGAAACGGCGTTGGGCAGAGGAAGCGGCGACGAATTTCGCCGTCTTCCAGCAGGATGCCTTTGGTGGCGGTTGACCCTGAATCAATGCCTATTGATAATGTCACGCGCGCTCCTACAGCATTTCAATAAAGGCCGCGACGCGGGTGCTAAGCTGACCGATATCAGCGGTGGAGTAGTCGGTTTCAATGGCAATGTAGGGAAGGTTATGCTGCTGGCGTACGTGGCGCTTAATCGCCATCGATTCAACGGCATAGGTATGGCAGGCCTGCAAAATCACGTCGACCACGCCATCGGCCTGATACTCTTCCACCATCTGGCTGAGCAACGTTAAGCGCTGGTCGTTCGGTGAGATACACGAGCAGCCAATAGCGAGGTACTTGTCGGTAAGTGCGTCGTACACGTCGCCGTCCTCGTTGACGCAGCGCTCGGTGGCTTTGGCCCCGGTGCAGTTTTCAAAACCAACCACCCAGCCGCCGTTATCCTCAATGGCTTTCACCACTTTCTCCGCCGCGCCGCCGATCGGGCAGCCGGTGATCAGAATGCGCGGGCGGGCGTCCAGCCGCTTGCCGCTTTCCCACTCCTGACGCACGCGTTCGGCCATGCTGTTCAGCTCGTCAATCAGCGACTCTTTATCGAAGCGGAAGGTCGCGCCGTATACCACTTTCAGAATGTCGCTGCCGCTGAGCGCCGGAGGATTGAGTTGCCCGACGTGGTAAAAGTTAGCCAGCGCCCGGCGCTCGCGGTTTTTGAGGGCGATGGCCTCGCGCAGGGAGGCTTCGGTAATCGCCGTGCCAAAACGTGCTTCAACCGCCTGCTGGAGGCGCAGAATTTCCGCTTTCCACAGCGCGCGGGAGGCGGCATCGGCGGCGCTGTTCGGCAACTGCATCACGTGTACCGGCTTAAACTCGGCCATGTACTCGTACATCTTCTTCTTGCCGTCGCAGGTGGTTTCACCGACCACCAGATCGGAGAAATAAAAGTAGGGGCATTTATCGGTTTTGCCGAAGCCGTAGCTGCTTTTGATCAGCGGGCAGAGGTTGCGTGGCAGGTCTTTCTCAGCCTCTTCAATGGTTTCATCAGAGGTGGAGCACAGCGAGACCACCACCGCGCCCGCCGCCATCGGAATTTCCTGCGGCATAAAGGTGCAGTAGGTGCCGACCAGCGGCGTGCCTTGCTCTTTGAGATCCATCACGGTGAGAAAGCCTTTCTGGCGGGCTTCGGAGAACTGATCGAAAATGGCGGGTAGATCGGTGATAAGCGACATGATTTTCCTTCCCCGTAACACGGGAGACGATAAAATGAGTCGCTATTATAACCACGTATAATTTGTGGTTATATTGATCCGCGATCCACTTAGAGAATTTTCTTCAGATCCATCTCTTCCTGAATGCGTTCGCTCCACGCGAAGTGGGTACGAATCGCTTCATCAATCCCGGCGTTATAAAAGGCCGGCCCCAGTTTTTCGATAATAAAATCAATAAAGAACTCGGCGTCGAACTGCTCCAGCTCGAGATCGAACTGTTTTTCGCAGTAGTCGGTCAACTGGTCGCGCAGCTTCTCGCGTTCGGCAGGGGTAAGGGTGATTTCCGTGGTCATAGTGGCTCCTGTGTATTGCCGTCTGGCAGCTATCAATATCACAAACTCGACTTTGTCACCCGCCTGGATATTTCTATATTCGGGTTTCTGACGATTTTAAAGGGGCGCAATCATGACTGTTGTGAATACTGCTGATACCGATTTTCCTTTATTAAATTTACGCCGCGTGGCGGGCAATATCGGCGCGGAGATCCGCGATATCCGTCTTTCCGCCGAGCTGGATGTGGAGACCTTTGCCCAACTGGAAGCGGCGCTGGTTAAATACAAAGTGCTGTTCTTCCGCCAGCAAAGTCATCTTACCGATGCCGAGCATCAGGCCTTCGGCGCGCGTTTTGGCAAAGTTGTCGCCCACCCGACGGTCCCTTCTCCGGAAGGCACCAAACTGTTCGAACTCGACGCCTCCAAAGGCGGCGGCCGCGCCGACTCCTGGCACACCGACGTCACCTTCGTTGACGCCTTCCCGAAAGTCTCCATCCTGCGCGGCGTCACCATCCCGGAATACGGCGGCGACACCGTGTGGGCCAACACCGCCCGTGCCTACGAACAACTGCCGGAGACGCTCAAGCGCTTCGTCGACACCTTGCGCGCGGTGCACAGCAATGACTATGACTACGGCGCTGAACGCGTCGTCGTCGAAAGCCACCGCCTGGCGCATCACCAGAAGGTGTTTGTCTCTTCGGTATGGGAAGCCGAACACCCGGTGGTGCACGTCCACCCGGTCAGCGGCGAACGTGCGTTGTTACTCGGGCATTTTGTCAAACGGCTGGTGGGCTTCAGCTCGCGGGAATCCGCACAGTTATTCGAGCTGCTGCAAAACCGCATCACCCGCCTCGACAATACCGTGCGCTGGCAGTGGCAGCAGGGCGACGTGGTGATTTGGGACAACCGCAGCACCCAGCATTACGCGGTGAACGACTACGGCACCCAGCCGCGCGTGGTGCGCCGTGTGACGGTGGAAGGGGAGATTGCGGTGGGGGTGGATGGGAGCAAAAGCCGCACGGTTTCAAAACCGCAGGATGCGGCGAATGGGGAAGGAGCGGTGAGCGCGGCGTCATAGCGCTCGAACGTTAGGCCGGGTAAGCGCAGCGCCACCCGGCGATTTTCACCTGCGGTATTTATGCTTCCCGTCTTAGCGGTTTGCCTGAAATAACCCCGATAAACTCCTGCACCTGACGCTGTTTACGCGCCGACAGCTTGCAAACCCGCTGCAGCGACTGCATCAGTTCCGGCTCCGGCTGTTTTGCCGTCAGCACAATACAGCCGTTCATTACCTTTACGTCGACTTCGGTGCCGGTGGCGAAACCGGCGGCTTCCAGCCACTGCCCCTTCATGGTGAGCGCGGGGATGCGGGTATAATTCGGATAACGGCTCGCATAACTCACGGTTAAGTGACGGTTATTTGTTGGGGAGACTTCTGGATCGCACGGATCTGCAATAGAATGGGTATCAGTCATGACTGCTATTCTCCTGGAATAGTGATTGTGATTAGCGAGGCGCTCGTGTTCCACCACGGGCGTCTTGCGTTAAAAAAAACACCTGTAAATATAACCAGTCATACCCGCCTAATCCAGTTAAAAAAATGCACCTTGTATTAAGATCCGCTGCAAACCCTTCAGATAAACCCCCTCTTTTCATCAGCACCGTATTGACGATTATTTTATCGTTGTGGCAAAACTGTGGAATACTGTCACGTAAAACCGTTACAAGGACTCAACGCATGACGACCGAACTGCTGGGACTCACCTGGGATAGCACTGTAGTTCCTGCCGTCCAGAATCCAGGCACTCGCGTGGCGCTATTCACCTTCAAAACGCACCTGGCGGGTTTCGTCTGGGATGCCGCGCAGCTGGAAAATAACCCGTACACCTTTGTCGAGGTGAAAACCCTTCTCGACGGCGTGACCGTGGGTGGGCATAAGGTCAGCGATACCGAGCAGGTGCTGAACCTGGCCGACAGCAGTAAAAAACTGATTGAGCTGGTGCAAACCGGGCGTTTTGGGCTGGATAAAAAAACGTTCACCTTGCTGCATGGCATTATTGCCCGCAACGAAGCGCTGGAGTGGGGCGTCTTTCGTGGGGAAGGTGAGGAACTGCACTATAACGCGCGTGTTCATCTCGGGGAGCTGGGGACGCATTTCCCGCCAGCAACCGAAGCGGGCGCACCAGAGCTGAACCGCATTTTTGCCGAGGGCGTTAGCCAGATTAAAGCGTTGCCGCCGTTTGAAGGCGCTCTGGCGATGTTTCTGTTCGGCGCGTACTTCCAGTTCTTCTTCGACGGCAACAAACGTACCAGCCGCCACATGATGAACGGCTGGTTGATGATGCATGGCTACAATCCTATCAGCATCCCTGCCGCTCGCGCGCTGGAGTTTAATGGCAAAATGGTCCGCTTCTATCACAGCAAAGATGCCACCGAGATGATGGCGTTTCTGGCAGAGTGCTACACGTTGTAGGTCCGGTTCCATCGCCACCTTCATTTGGGTACTAACAAAACAGATACCGTCTTCTTTTAAATGGGTTCTTTGATGGACTTATTATCACCATGCCCGCTATTACAGGGAGAACAAAGAATGAACACGAACGCTGCAAAAGCCATTGAAGCCACCAAACAGCTCGTCGCTGCGGTTCCTTTCCTGGGAGATAGCGCTTCTGAAAGCGATTATCGCGAAGCGCTGGCGCTGGTGGACTACCTGATCGAAAACGACGATGAGAACCCGCTTATCGACTTTCTGGCGAGCAAAATCGCGGACTACGAAGATAACAGCGAACGCTTTGCGGAATTCAACAAAGCTGTTGCTGAGATGCCGGTTGGTGTTGCGTTGCTGCGTACTCTGATTGGTCAGCACAAGCTGTCTTATGCTGACCTGAAAGAGGAGATCGGCTCTAAATCACTGGTGAGCCAGATCTTATCCGGCCAGCGTTCTCTGACCATCGCACACATAAAGGCGTTATCCGCGCGTTTTGGCGTGAAACCCGAGTGGTTCTTTTAACCGCCATAATGAATGAGGCCGCCCTTGGGCGGCCTGACATCAACGATGGGCGGTGGACTCATCTCACTCCATCGCCACCTTCACCGCCTCTCCCAGCTGCACCATCACCTCGCGATGCTTCTCGATCGGTGGCAGGGCGCAGTTGATCCTTAAGCAGTTCCGGTATTTCCCCGATGCCGAAAACAGCGATCCCGGCGCGACCTGGATCTTCATTCGGCACAGCTGCTGAGCGACGCACACCATATCGACCTGCTCCGGCAGCTCTACCCACAGCATAAAGCCACCGGTCGGGCGGGTCACGCAGATTCCGCAGGGGAAAAACTCGCGCAGCCAGCAGGTGTAGATCTCCAGGTTGCGCTGGTAGATCTGGCGCATACGACGTACATGGCGGTGGTAGTGGCCTTCGCGGATAAAGTTGGACGCCGCCAGCTGCGTGGAGGGGACGTTGGTGCCGCTGGCGGCATACTTCATCTGCAACAGCTTATCGTAATAGCGACCGGGGGCTATCCAGCCGATGCGCAGGCCAGGCGCGATGGTTTTGGTAAACGAGCTACATAGCATCACCCGGCCGTCGATATCCCACGAGTGGATGGTGCGCGGACGCGGGTACTCGGTGGCCAGTTCGCCGTAGATGTCGTCCTCGAAAATCACAATATCGTAGCGCTGCGCCAGGTTTAGCATCGCGCGTTTGCGGGCGTCGGGCATGATAAAGCCCTGCGGGTTGTTACAGTTAGGGACGAGGATCACCCCTTTAATCGGCCACTGATCCAGCGCCATCTCCAGCGCTTCGATGCTGATCCCGGTGTTGGGATCGGTGGGGATCTCGATCGCTTTAAGTCCTAAACCGCGCAACAGCTGCATGGTGCCGTAATAGGTGGGGGATTCCACGGCGATAATATCGCCCGGCTGGCATACCGACAGCAGCGCCAGCGACAGCGCGCTGTGGCAGCCGCTGGTGATGATCAGATCGTCGGCGGTGACCACCGATCCGCCGTCGAGCATCAGGCGGGCGATCTGTTCACGCAGTTCGCGGCGACCGGCCAGCTCGTCGTAGCTCAGCACGTCGACAATATTGTGCTGGATCACCCGGCTCATCTCGCGCCACAGCGGCTTCAGGCTGGGCTGGGTGACGTCCGGCGAGCCTCCGCCGAAGGGGATGATCGATTTGTCATTGCGGGCGTCGAGCATGTTCAACACCTGATCCCACTGGGTGATCTCCACCGGGCGCTGTACCGGGCGCGACATCGGCGGCACCGGCGGTTGGGCTTTTTGCGGTGCGACGAAGTAGCCGGAGCGCGGCTGCGGGGTGATCAGCTGGCGTTGTTCCAGCGTCTGATACGCCTGCTGTACGGTACTGATGCTAACGCCGTGTTCCTGGCTCAGGCTGCGTACGGAAGGCAACTTTTCGCCGTGGCGATACAGCCCTTGTTCAATCCGCTCGGCCAGCAGGTTGGCCAGATGTTGGTAACGCGTCATTGCTGTATCCCCGTTTGTCGCCATACAGATGAAAAAACCAGTACAGTCAGGCGAAAAAAACCGCACGCAGGTATCGTTTTAGCGATTCTGTATGTTAAAGAAAAGTGTTTTTTGAATCTGTATTGCAACAGCAGAAATCCGCGAAGATAAAGCCTCTGGCAAGGTGAGGAGGCAAAGTATGGAATTTCATGAGAACCGGGCAAGACAGCCATTTATCGGCTTTGTACTGGTGTGGCGTTTTATCAAAACATGGTGGCGCGTGCAGCAAACGCGCCGCGTATTGCAGCGAATGAGCGACGAACAGCTGAGAGATGTGGGCTTACGACGAGATGAACTGCATTAACATTTGGGCGGCGTCGCCGAACACGCCGCCCATTCTCGTTTTAGCCGAGGATAAATTGCCACAGGATCCAGCCGCCAAAGCCGATCAGGATACCGCCCGCGGCGCGTTCGATTTTCCAGATCAGATTCCCCAGCCGCCGCTGAACCTGCGGCAGCGCGAGTAGTATCACCAGCAGTAAATCCCACAGCAGCACCACGCTGGTCATCCAGATACCGCAGGCCGCCTGTTGCGCCACGGTGACGTTCGGCCCAAGCAGCGCGGTCATCAGCGCCAGATAAAACAGCGCGTTTTTCGGGTTCAGTAGCGAAGAGCCGAGCCCTAAAAGCAGCTGTTTCGCGAGCGAGGGGCAGATTTGTGCGGAGTGGCGCCATTCGAGCGGTGCGGCGCGGCTTTTCAGCAACGCGTAGCCTATCCACAGCAGATAGGCGGCGCCCAGTAGCTCAATGATGTCAAAGAGCAGCGGCGCCTGGCGCAGCAGCCCGGAGCCAATTACCACCAGCAGGATATACAACCCGTTGCCCGCCGCGATGCCCAGGCACAGCCCGACGCTGCCGCGCAGGCGATAACGGACGGCATAGCCCACCAGTAAAAAGAAATCCGGCCCGGGGCTCAGCAGCGCCATAAAATGCGCCAGCGCCAGCGCGGGAAACGCCGGGGGAAGTAACGTTGTGACCTGTTCCATAGCGACCTCAGTGAAAATACTGAAGGCAGCTTATGCTGGCTTACGCGCTAATTATTGTCGGATATTGATCGGCCAAGCGCGTACTGGCGCGGCGTGGCGGCGGTGTAGCTGACGAAGGTTTTATGGAAATGACTCTGGTCGGCAAAGCCGCTTTGGTAGGCGACATCGGCGATATCGTCCCCGGCGCGCAGCCGCGCTTTGGCGTATTCCACGCGGGAAACGTTGAGAAAACTGCCGGGAGTCAGCCCCGTGTCCTGTTTGAAGGTACGGATTAAGGTCTCTTTACGCAGTGAGAGTCGCTGAGCGAGATCGTCGAGCGAAGGGGGACACGCGGGATCGGATAACAGCGCTTGCTGGACCTGCTGGCTGGTTGGGCGAAGCGCATCGCCGACATCAACGCGTAGGGTGAGGGCGGCTAATAGCGCGTCGACGGCTGCCGTCGACATCTGCTCAACGACGGCAAGATAAAGACCGAACAGCGCCTCGCTGCGAATATGCTGCTGCGCGAGGGGAAGTTCGGTGTCCAGGTAGAGCATATGATAGCTGCGGGCTTGCCCCAACAGCGGGTTACAGCTATGCGGCACGTGCGGCGGGATGACGATGATATCGCCGGGGCGCAGCAGGTACTGCTGACCGTGGCATACGCAGCGCGTTTGTCCTTCCACTATCGCACCAATCGACAGCTGCGCGTGGCTATGGCGTTTATAAGGCTGCGTACTCTGCCAGGTGCTGCGCAGTTCCAGCCCGCGATGACGGGTAAAAGTTTGCTGTATATCGCGCGCAGTGGTCATGGGATCGTCCAAAGAGATTTGGGGTTTTATATCACATCCTGAAACAAAGGCTGAGGGTCGGAAACTTCCGTTTATACCCAACTTTACGCCCGTAACCAGCCAGATTGACTACCCTTAATACCCTAAGCGGTAAAACAAGGAGACGCAATATGGCTTACCAGACAGTTAATCCTGCGACTAACCAGCTTATTAAGGAATACCCCTCGCATAGCGATGCGGACGTCGAAGCGGCGCTGAAGGCCGCCGACGCGCTCTATCACTCCGACTGGGCGAAAGGCGATATAAACCAGCGGCTGCCGGTGCTGCATAAGCTTGCCGATCTGATCGACGAGCGCGTGGAGGAGCTGGCAAAGATTGCCAGCCAGGAGATGGGCAAGCTGATTGAACAGAGCCGTGGCGAAGTGAAACTCTGTGCGCGAATCGCCCGCTACTACGCCGATAACGCGGAGCAGTTTTTAGCGCCGGTAAAGTATCAATCTGAACTTGGCGAAGCGTGGGTAGAGCATCACCCGATTGGCGTGCTGATGGCCGTTGAGCCGTGGAATTTCCCGTATTACCAACTGATGCGCGTGCTGGCCCCGAACCTCGCGGCGGGTAACCCGGTACTGGCCAAACACGCCAGCATTGTGCCGCACTGTGCGGAAACCTTTGCGCACCTGGTCCGTGAAGCGGGCGCGCCGGAAGGGGCGTGGACGAACCTCTATATCTCTCAGGATCAGGTGGCGAAGATTATCGCCGATGACCGCGTACAGGGGGCGGCGCTGACCGGCTCGGAAAAAGCGGGTAGCGTGGTGGCCGCACAGGCGGCGAAGCACATTAAAAAATCGACCCTCGAGCTGGGCGGTAACGACGTGTTCGTGGTGCTGGACGACGCGAATCTGGAAAAAGCGGTGAAAATTGGCGTCAATGCCCGCTTGAATAACGCCGGGCAGGTCTGTACCGCGGCGAAGCGCTTTATTTTGCATGAGAAAATCGCCGATGCCTTCCTGGAAAAATTCACCGACGCCTTTAAGCAGGTGAAGATTGGCGATCCGCTGGATGAAAGCACCACGCTGGGGCCGTTATCCTCTAAGGATGCGCTGGAAACGCTGACCAAACAGGTGAACGCGGCGGTGAAAAATGGCGCGAAACTGCATTATGGCGGTAAGCCGGTGCAGCGTGAAGGCAGCTTCTTTGAACCCACCATTCTGACCCATATCACGCGCGATAACCCGGCGTACTTTGAAGAGTTCTTTGGCCCGGTGGCGCAGATTTACGTGGTGAAGAACGACGATGAAGCGGTGGCGCTGGCCAACGATTCCCACTACGGTCTGGGCGGCGCGGTGTTCAGCCAGGATATCGAACGGGCGAAGAAAATGGCCTCGCGCATTGAGACCGGTATGGTCTACATCAACTGGCTGACCGACACCGCGGCCGAACTGCCGTTTGGCGGCGTGAAGCGTTCCGGCTACGGGCGCGAGCTGTCGGATCTGGGAATTAAAGAGTTTGTGAACCAGAAGCTGGTGGTGGTGCGGAAATAACGGCGCGTTGATGCCCTCCCGGATGGGAGGGCATCAGGTCTTGCGGCTACTGGCGTAAACCGGCAAACGCCGCGCGAATCTCTTCTTCCGGCAGTTGGATACCAATAAACACCAGCGTGCTGTGCGGCGTTTCGTCGCCCCATGGGCGGTCCCAATCGGCGCTGTACAGGCGCTGCACGCCCTGGAACAGCAGGCGGTTCGGCTCGCCGTCAATCCACAACATCCCTTTATAGCGCAGCAGCTTGTCGGCGAAGTCCAGCAGCAGGTTCTCCATCACGCGGGAGACGTCGCTGATATCCACCGGGTAATCCAGCTCGACCACAATCGACGACACGTCGTTTTGCTGGTCGGCCATAAAGTGGAAGCGTGGCGTTGAGGTGACGTTCTCTTCCAGCATAAAGCCGTTGGTGTTGAACAGCAGACCGAGGTCGATATCGCCGTGGGTGACGGTGTAAATCGGTGCGCGAGCGTTGATACGGGCCAGGCGCTCGCGTAGCTTTTCGCTTTCGCCGGCCACGTCGGTTTTGGTGAGCAGAATGCGGTCGGCGTAGCCTACCTGCGACTGGGCAATGGTGAACTGGTTCATCTGATCGTGAGCATGTACCGCGTCAACCAGCGCAATCACACCGTCGAGCAGGTAGCGTTCGCACAGTACGTCGTGGGAGAAAAAGGTCTGAATGATCGGGCCGGGGTCGGCCATGCCGGTGCATTCAATCACCAGGCGATCGAAGCGGATATTGCCTTTGTCGAGGTTATCGAGCAGGTCTAAAAGCGCGTCTTCCAGCTCGTTAGAACGCGTGCAGCAAATGCAGCCGTTGGTCAGGGTTTTGATCTGCGTGGCGCGGTCGCCAATCAGCTGGTCGTCGACCGAGACCTCGCCGAATTCGTTTTCAATCACGGCAATTTTGAAGCCGTGCTGCTCGTTGAGAATGTGGCGCAGCAGGGTGGTTTTGCCCGCGCCGAGGAAACCGGTAAGTAGAGTAACTGCAATCGGTGCCATGATGTCTCCTTTAGCAGCAGCGCATGCCGCCTTTTCCGTCGCCGCCGTAGCGTGCCTGCTGGCGCTCGCGGAAGAACTCTTCATAGGTCATATACGGCTTATCCGGATGGTTGGTCTGCATATGCTCGACGTAGTTGTCGTAATCCGGAATGCCAATCAGCATTTTCGCCGCCTGACCGAGGTATTTTTTTGCCTGCCCTAAGTTACCAAACATTATGCCATCCCGATAATAGATAAAGCCGGATGGCGGCTAGCACCTTATCCGGCCTACGAGAGCGGAACTTGTAGGCCGGATAAGCGTAACGCCATCCGGCAAAGGGGTTAGTGGTGCGAAGAGGTCTTCACGCCGCCTTCCGGTACCGACACGTACGGTGTTTCTTTGTCGGTACGTTTATCACTATTGCGCACCTGCATCCAGGTTTTGAAACCGTAGAAGATGATGCTGTACACCACCACCAGGAACAGAATGCTCAGGCCCGCGTTGGTGTAGTTGTTGATAACGATGTGGTTCATGTTGGCAATCTGCTGAGCGGTTAGCTCGCCACCGGCGGCAATCTTCTCTTTGTACTGGTTAGCCATGTAGAAGAAGCCTTCCATCTGCGGGTTGGAGCTGAACAGCTTCAGGCCCAGCGCCCAGGTGGTGCAGATCAGCAGCCATACTGCCGGGATGGTGGTCACCCAGATGTATTTGGTGCGCTTCATCTTAATCAGGATAACGGTGCCCAGAACCAGCGCCACGGCGGCCAGCATCTGGTTAGAGATGCCGAACAGCGGCCACAGGCTCTTCACGCCGCCCAGCGGGTCAACCACGCCCTGGTACAGCAGGTAACCCCACAGGCCTACGCAGCCCGCGGTCGCGACTACGCCAGCCACCAGAGAGTCGGTTTTCTTCAGGAACGGCACGAAGTTGCCGAGCAAATCCTGCAGCATAAAGCGGCCCGCACGGGTACCGGCGTCCAGCGCGGTGAGGATAAACAGCGCTTCGAACAGAATCCCGAAGTGGTACCAGAAGCCCATGTCAGCCATCGGCAGCACTTTGTGGAACACGTGCGCAATACCGACGGCAAGCGTAGGCGCACCGCCCGCGCGGTTCAGTACCGACGGTTCGCCGATGTCTTTCGCGGTTTGCAGGATCTGCTCTGGCGAAATCACGAAGCCCCAGGAACTGACGGTCGCCGCCGCATGCGCGGTCACATCTTTCAGCTGCGCAGCGATCAGCGCCGCGTTCTCACCGCCCATCTCGTGCAGGTTCGGCATCGTGATGCCAAGGCCCGCTGGCGGGGTGTTCATCGCGAAGTACAGACCTGGCTCGATAATGGAGGCCGCAACCAGCGCCATGATCGCCACGAACGACTCCATCAGCATCGCACCGTAACCGATAAAACGCGCGTCGGTTTCATTCGCCAGCAGCTTCGGCGTGGTGCCGGAGGAGATCAGCGCGTGGAAGCCAGAAACGGCGCCACAGGCGATGGTGATAAACAGAAACGGGAACAGCGCACCTTTCCACAGCGGGCCGGTACCGTCGATGTACTGGGTCACCGCCGGCATTTTCAGATCCGGGTTGAGGATCACGATGCCCAGCGCCAGGCCGACGATAACGCCGATTTTCAGGAAGGTGGCGAGGTAGTCGCGCGGTGCCAGAATCAGCCATACCGGCAGCAGGGCAGAGATAAAGGCATAGCCAATCAGCGCGAAGGTGATAGTGGTGTCTTTAAAGGTCAGCGCCGGGCCCCAGTACGGGTCGTGGGCAATCACGCCGCCGAAGTAAATAGAGGCAACCAGCAGCACGATACCAATGACCGACACTTCGCCGACGCGACCCGGGCGGATAAAGCGCATGTAGATGCCCATAAACAGCGCAATCGGCACGGTTGAGCAGACGGTGAACACGCCCCACGGGCTTTCTGCCAGGGCTTTCACCACGATCAGCGCCAGCACCGCGAGGATGATGATCATAATCAGGAAGCAGCCGAACAGGGCAATAGAGCCCGGTACGCGGCCCATCTCTTCTTTGACCATCTCGCCCAGCGAGGAACCGTTACGGCGCGTGGAGATGAACAGCACCATAAAGTCCTGCACCGCGCCCGCGAGCACTACGCCCGCCAGCAGCCACAGCGTACCCGGCAGATAGCCCATCTGTGCGGCCAATACCGGCCCCACCAGCGGGCCTGCGCCGGCGATGGCGGCGAAGTGGTGGCCGAACAGCACGTAGCGGTTGGTCGGCACGTAGTTCAGGCCGTCATTGTTGATGACCGCCGGCGTCGCGCGCGTCGGGTCGAGCTTCATCACCTTCTGGGCGATGTACAGGCTGTAGTAGCGATAGGCCACCAGATAAACGGAAACCGACGCCACGACGATCCACAGGGCACTGACGTGCTCACCGCGGCGCAGGGCGACGACCGAGAGGCAAAACGCACCGATGATTCCGAGAATCACCCAGGGTATGTGCTTGAATAGCTTTTTCGTATCCATAGTAAAACCTGGTTTTTAAGATTAATAATCAGCCGAAGCTGCCGTTGTTTTTTGGGTTTGGGGGTTGAGGAGGTATTGATTCTGCTGATGAGTGTGCCAGACCTACGCGCGCGTAAAGTTGGGTAAATGGGTGAGCGGTTAAAAGCGGAGGCTAAGCGGTCTCTTTTCGCGGTAAGCGGTTGGGCAACCTTTGTTCTACACGTAAATATGTGATTGAGATCGCAAGTTTTTTCCCCGTCGCCGTTTCCCTACGCGCAACTACGTATGATTAAAAACCAATAAAAAACACTATTGTCACTAATTGATCACAACTCAGGGGGATGACCGTCTCCACGCCGCCGCTTTTTCCCGACTATTGGCTCAACCCGGCCGGTGAGCCAATCAGCCCGCTGGCCTGTACCCCCTAAAAAGGATTAACACAATGAATAATAAGCGGCTAAAAGCACTTTGTTGGGTTCTGGGCGCGGGAATCTTGTGTCCAGCGGTAGGGCACTCCGCCACGGAATTACGCATGTCGTGGTGGGGCGGCAACCAGCGGCACCAGGCGACGACTGAGGCGATTAAAGCCTTTGAAGCACAGAACCCTGACGTCAAAATCAATACCGAACCCAGCGGCTGGGACGGTTACTTATCGCGTCTGAGTACCCAACTGGCAGGGAACACCGAACCGGACGTGATGCAGATTAACTGGAACTGGCTGGTGATGTTTTCAAAAAACGGCGATGGGTTTTACGACATTAACCGCCAGTCGGCGAATATCGACCTCAGCCAGTTCTCCAGCCAGGGCAAACAGCTGGTGACGATGAACGGCAAGCTGAACGGCGTGCCGGTGGCCATGACCGGCCGCTCGATGTACTACAACCCCGAACTGTGGAAAAAAGCAGGCGTCGCCTATCCGCAAACCTGGGAGCAGATGATTGCCGCGGGGCCGGTGTTTAAAACCAAGCTGGGAGACGACTACTATCCGTTTATCCTCGCCAATCACGACACCACCATCATGACGTTTCTGAACTCTTACATGGTGCAGAAATACAATATCCCGATGATTGACCCGCAGAAGAAAGACTTCACCTACACCCGCGAGCAGTGGCTGGACTACTTCGGCATGTATAAGAAGCTGGTGGACAATCACGTCATTCCGTCCATGAAGTACCTTTCCTCCTTTGGTAAAGCCAACGCCTGGGAAATTAAACCCTGGCTCGACGGCAAAATTGGCGGCGTGCACACCTGGAGCACTGACGGCACCTTTGCCGGCAGCCTGCGTGCGCCTGCGCGTCTGGAAGTCGGGCCTTATCCAATGCTGCCCGGCGCGACCGATGCCGGCATCTTCTTTAAACCGGCGATGATGTTCTCCATCGGTAAAAACAGCAAACACCCGGAGCTGGCGGCGAAGCTGATTAACTTCCTGCTTAATGACCCGCAGGGCATTAAAGCGATGGGCCTCCAGCGCGGCGTGCCGCTGAGCACCGAGGCGGTCAAGGTCTTGCAACAGGACGGCGTGTTGGATAACACCCAGATTCAGGTGCAGGGGCTGGCGCAGGTAGACCAACTGATGGGCAAAATCGAACCGTCACCGTGGTTTGAAAACCCGCAGCTGCTGTCCTGGTTCCTTGATGCCGTTCAACGCTATGACTACGGGCAGCTCACCCTCGAACAACTGGCCGATGAATTCCCCCAGCGCGCGCAGCGTGTGCTGAAAAAGATCATGTAATTGAGGTGGTTATGTCGCAATTATTAAAAGAGTCCATTTTAAGCAAGCTGGATACCCTGTTTAATGAAGTGATTGTGGTACGCACCGATGACGCCGAGCTCAAAAAACAGAAGGTTATCGCCTCTGACCTGTCGATTGAAAACTGGGACTGGTCGCAGGGCGTGGGAATCTACGGTATCTGGCGTCTCTATCAGATTACCCGCGAGCCGCGCTACCTTGACTACCTGAAGGGCTGGTTCTCACGGCGCATGGCCGAAGGGCTGCCGGAGAAAAATATCAACCGGATGGCGCCGATGCTCACCGCGACCTGTATGGCGGCGGAACTCGGCGAAACGGGCTGGCTGGCGGATATCGCCGAGTACGCCGACTGGATCGACACGCGCCTGCTGCGCACGCAGGAAAACGGCTATACCCACTGTACCAGCGACCATCTCAACGAAGAGCAGCTGTGGGTCGACACGCTGTTTATGAGCGGCCTGTTCCACGCCAGGGCGTCGCAGCTGCTCAATAAACCGCACTACATGGACGATGTGGCGTATCAATTCTTACTGCACATCAAATACCTCGTCGACCGTCGCAGCGGGCTGTGGATGCACGGCTGGAGCTTTATCGAGCGCAACAACTACGGCGCGGCGCTGTGGGGGCGCGGTAACGGCTGGGCGGCGGTCGGCAGCGTCGATTTTCTGGAGATGGCGAACGCGGATACCGCCAACACGCGGTTTATCCGCGAGGCGTTTCTCCGCCAGATGCAGGCGGCGGTGCACTATCAGCATAACAACGGGATGTGGTCGACGTTAATCGATCACCCTGAGAGCTATCAGGAGGCGTCGGGGACAGCCGGGCTGACCTATGC
>PPYE01047347.1_pt1 | contig 16261 bp, 14 predicted proteins | sample 1559881 | NCBI WGS metagenome assembly PPYE01 (sample SAMN08240022, study PRJNA423297) | Human gut metagenome, whole genome shotgun sequencing project. | reverse complement strand
ATTAAAGTTACCCTTTTTTCTGAAATACATATCAAAATCATTTCAAAAATTAGCTTGACATATCACCAGATTGCTTTCTAATCCAATATTTCAATCCACGCTCCCACGAAGGGAGCGACATATTCTGCTACAACGGATGGTGGTTCCATTCTTATATTTCAATCCACGCTCCCACGAAGGGAGCGACTGATAATTACAATGCACAAAGTCGTGATGTCTATATTTCAATCCACGCTCCCACGAAGGGAGCGACGCTAAAAAGTTCGGTTGCAACTTGTCTTCTGTAATTATTTCAATCCACGCTCCCACGAAGGGAGCGACACAAGTCAACGCATTTATGATTATCTGGATAACAGATTTCAATCCACGCTCCCACGAAGGGAGCGACGATTCACCGGAAAGTTTCAAACTTCGGAATCCAGGATTTCAATCCACGCTCCCACGAAGGGAGCGACGTGTAGGATATGGTAAGCAGACATGCAATGCAGCAGATTTCAATCCACGCTCCCACGAAGGGAGCGACTTAAATTCTATGTAAGACGTATTCTTATAGACAAATTTCAATCCACGCTCCCACGAAGGGAGCGACAATCAGAGGGCGCAGACAAGGTTGTTACTGATTTATTTCAATCCACGCTCCCACGAAGGGAGCGACGGTTATAACACCTGCTTAGACGAAATTTTAGAAATTTCAATCCACGCTCCCACGAAGGGAGCGACTCGACGATCTGTTGAAAGCTGGACAGAGACAGTGATTTCAATCCACGCTCCCACGAAGGGAGCGACATGCTGACTTGTGGCAGGTTGATGACGGAGACGAAATTTCAATCCACGCTCCCACGAAGGGAGCGACACCGACAAACACAATAGACATATGGGCTAGCGATATTTCAATCCACGCTCCCACGAAGGGAGCGACCGTAAATCAGCGTTCGGAAGTTTGAGAATGCCTTGATTTCAATCCACGCTCCCACGAAGGGAGCGACTTCCTGGCTCCTTTTTTAGTGAGGTAGACAATATATTTCAATCCACGCTCCCACGAAGGGAGCGACGAAATCGACAACATCAAGATTTATCGCAGTTAATATTTCAATCCACGCTCCCACGAAGGGAGCGACATTGCCACTGGCTTCTAATTTTTATAATCTTTTTATTTCAATCCACGCTCCCACGAAGGGAGCGACCTTTTTTTATAAAAGCAAATGGTATTCCGAAATGATTTCAATCCACGCTCCCACGAAGGGAGCGACCATATATCGATTGATTATTTTGTGTTCCGGATATTTCATTTCAATCCACGCTCCCACGAAGGGAGCGACATACTCCATTAATTACCGTTGTTGCAGTATTAAAATTTCAATCCACGCTCCCACGAAGGGAGCGACCAATCGCTTCGTTTCTCTTTTCAGCTTCATAGCATTTCAATCCACGCTCCCACGAAGGGAGCGACTACTTTCGTGATGATTTTGTTCGCAATTGTCGCCGATTTCAATCCACGCTCCCACGAAGGGAGCGACATTTGCTTGGTTAAATTTTTCCTGTTCATCACCAAATTTCAATCCACGCTCCCACGAAGGGAGCGACATTCTCTTGTCCTTTATACCATCAAAGTATCTCTATTTCAATCCACGCTCCCACGAAGGGAGCGACGTGATTCATGGCGTCCGTAGTGTTCGCTTTGAAAAATTTCAATCCACGCTCCCACGAAGGGAGCGACATCTAGGTACGGTACAGATATATACATCAACTGTATTTCAATCCACGCTCCCACGAAGGGAGCGACGAACCATGTTCGTGGGCAACAACGAGTTCGGCATATTTCAATCCACGCTCCCACGAAGGGAGCGACTCATGGAACAGGTTCTCCATATGCGGAAGTGGCTATTTCAATCCACGCTCCCACGAAGGGAGCGACCGCAGAGCTTACATAAGGCAGCAGTGGAGGCAAATTTCAATCCACGCTCCCACGAAGGGAGCGACTTATACAATTGTAATTGTACATGTTCCGCTTTTTATTTCAATCCACGCTCCCACGAAGGGAGCGACTGCCGTAATCTGCCGTTTTGTACGGTCAGCCGTAGATTTCAATCCACGCTCCCACGAAGGGAGCGACCATGCGCAAATTGACAAATAAACACAGAAAAGGAGATTTCAATCCACGCTCCCACGAAGGGAGCGACCGCGTGACAGAGCGTGAAGTCACGAAACAGAATAAATTTCAATCCACGCTCCCACGAAGGGAGCGACCGGTAACGTCCGACGGTTGTTTACAGTGTATCATCGATTTCAATCCACGCTCCCACGAAGGGAGCGACGGCGGTCTATTTTGTTTGACGGTAGTAAATTTATTATTTCAATCCACGCTCCCACGAAGGGAGCGACCGGTTTGGCTGGTCTCGAATCCATGTGATACAATATTTCAATCCACGCTCCCACGAAGGGAGCGACTGCAATATTATACAACAATTTTAATTTATTTTGTACAATATTGACAAATTCATCAAATATAACTTTAAAATCAATAAAATTCTCTGCCTAATTTTAAAGTTCTTTCGATATTTTTGTTAAATATTTCAGGTGCGAATCTCTCCAGTATTTTATGTGTACTTTCCGTTCGCACCATAGTCTTTACAATATAAGCGTCTGATCCGCAGCAATTCCCCGATCAACACCTATGTGTTCGATTTTTGTCTGATAGTTATTCCCCAGATAGTAAAATCGCAAACTATCCACACTTTCATCAATAATATCCGTTAATATCGACTTTAACAGCGTACATTGTGCATTATCCAGAATACATTCAAATACCGAATTCTGGACGCGCCTTCCATAATTTACACACTGTTTTGCCACTTTTCGCAAGCGGCCTTTTCCTGCGGCCGTCTCCGTATTCACATCATAAGTGATTAAAACAAGCATTTGGATTCCTCATTTCCATAAAAATACCGGATATCCATCCAAATCGCCTCTTAAAAACCGCGCAAGTAACATTGCCTGAACATAGGGAACCATTCCCCATTCCATTTTTTCTTTGAGGTAAGGATGGGTAATCATTTCTTTTTTCTTGTTCTGCCATTCCGACAACAACTTTTTTCGAGACTCTGCATTCATCAAAACTGCACCATTTTCTTTTCTGGTAAAATCTTTCCTATTCACAATTTTCTTATTGATTAGAGATAAGACAAACCTGTCTGCCATAACTGCACGCAATTCTTCTATCAAGTCCAAAGAAAGCGATGCCCTTCCAGGTCGATCTGTGTGCATATATCCAACATACGGATCAAGGCCAACGGTCTCCAGTGCAGATGTAATCTGATTGGTCAGTAATGTATAGACAAAAGATAACATTGCGTTGACGTTATCCAATGGCGGCCTTTTACTTCTTCCGCGAAATACGAAATCTTTTTTCTGTTGTAAAATCAACTCATCAAACACTCCAAAATAAATGCTTGCTGCTTCTCCTTCATATCCCCGGAGCTGATCGATTGATTTTGCATTCTGGATATAATCCAGAAAAGACCTTAATTGCAAAGATGCATTTTTTACAGTTTCTGCATCAATCTGCATGGGGTGATCCCGAACTGCTCGTTCCAACACCCATCTTGCATTGTATACTTTTCCCAAAATACAGTTTTTTGCTATTTCCAGACGGGTTGTTTCCTCCTTACAACTCAAAAACTGTTGTTCCCTTAATATGACATTTCCTTTTATTTTTCCAGTAACTCTTGCCAGAAACTTTCCTTGCGGGGTCAAATAGCAAAGGGAAATATTTTTGTCTGCACAAGCTCCCATAAGTGCCGGACTCGTACCACGATATCCAAACGAAACAATTCCCTCCAGATTGTGAAGTGGCACACGTCCAATTTCTTTTTTGTCATCGTAAACAACTATGTTTTCTCCATCCAATCCCAGATAGCTATTCTCGGAAGTTACATATAATGTGTTCAATAATTTTCTCATTCCGCATCCTCCAGAACCTTGTGAACATACGATTTGACAGAACCTGCCTTTTCCAGCTTCGGCATACAGATTTCTTTTAACGAACAAGACGAACATGCTTTTGTCGGCTTTACTTTCGGCGTATAATTTTTTTTATAATATTCATGCATTTCCTCGAATATTTTTCTTACTTCACTGCGAAGTTCTTCCGTAAATTCCACCGGCTCCCGCCTTCTCGTTTTCCCATAAAAGATTGCTCCCTCCGTAATCTCTGTCGAAAACATTTCTTCCAGGCACATTGCCTGTGCAGCAAGCTGCAGCTTGTCTTCATCCGATTCCTTTGGTTTTCCTTTTTTATATTCAATTGGATATACTGAATACAATCCCCTATGACCAAATAATGTTATTCCATCTTCGCATTTATGAAATTCAACAATATCGCATTCTCCACTTACCCCCATACTTCTTGAAGATACCGGAAGTGCCCGAACAATAAGAGTATCCTTTCTTTTTTCTGTAAGATATGGGTCATGTGCTTTTTTATGCATCAGTTCTCCAACAACGGTATGGACATTTTCTGCCCACTGCTGCTCAATATGGATCAATGCCCACTGTCTTCTACAAAATTTAAAATGCTGGATTCCGGAGATCATCAAATAATCATCCTGCGCGTATTCCATTAAATCATCCTTTTCACTTCTACCGAATCCGGTATTTCATCTTCATGAATGGTAACTTTATAATCCTGATACTTTCTCGGATATTCCACGGTTTCATTTTTCTTAACTTCCACTGCGTCAAATAATTTATATGCCGGACAATCTCCCAATTCCTTACTGTGCTTAAACACAATCAATTCCCGGACTGCCATTTTTCCCCTTGCCGCAGAATGATCATTTTCAAACATATTGATAATTGCATCCCATAATAAATCCAGATCCTCCTCTGAAAATCCGGTTACCTTTCTTGCCAGATTAGCCGAAACGTATCCCTCTGCGCGATACAGACCATATGGAACAATACTCTTTCTTCCCATTTCCGTACTTTTATTTTCTGCATCTTTTTCAGTTGTAATTGCAACTCTTGTAATGGTTACTTCCTGACTAATAATTGGATCAATACTTCTGGCAAACCCAAGCTGCACCGGTCCCCGTACCTGTCCACAATTTAATGAAGCTTTCACAAAAGTTGTCATGACTGCACCAAATGTCCGAATATCATAAAAATTTTTGCACATATAATCTCTCAGTTTCAGATCTGCATCGGGATCTGATTTCTTTAACTTTTTCAGGGCATCTGTTACCTTTTTATCTTCCGTTTCCGTCACTCCCAGACTCTCACAGGCCTCCCGGTCACTTCTGTTTAATGGCACATTTTCCTTAATATAAATCTTATATCCAGCTTCGTCTTCTTTCACCGTCTCGATATAATTACGAATCTTACGTTTCAGGCATACATCTGTTACCAGTCCCAATCCACTCTCCGGATCAATACGTGGCATATTTCCAGCATCCGGGTCTCCATTCGGATTTCCGTTTTCCACATCAAATAATACTACAAATTCGTATCTGTTTTTAATTGCTTCTCCCATTTACTTGTCCTCCCTTTTTTCGTACTTTTTCTGTGTCTGATGATAATATCCCAACATAAATTTTCCCTGTTCTTCCAAACTCAGGCGTTGTGGAAAAGCGTTAATTTTTCCCATAAGTTCTGTTAACAGTTTTTCATAATAAATTTTTGATCCACCCCCAATTTCACGTTCCAGTTTTTTAATGTGGCTGTTTTTTAATTTGATTAAAACTGGAAATACCGATGCAGGTGTTGCACATGCGGAATTAAAATAACGATCCCTTATCGTTGTATTAATTCCCGGATTTGCATCCTTTTGAACAGACTCCAATACCGAAAATAATCTTCCCAGTATATATGGAGTCTCATTACTAGATTCATTTAATCCCATACAATCTTCCCCTTCTTTCCATTGATAATTTTTTATCAAAAAAGCCTTGATAATTGCTGCCCTTCCATAAGTAACATTTCCCTGTTCCGAGCGAATGCGAATCATGGTATCTGTATATAAACTTGCCGGATATCGGTTTCCTGACAAAACCGCCTGTAATACAGAAGCCGCCATATTCGCAACCGGTTTTTTCTCTTTGGATTTCATATTCACGGTTTCCTGCAGCATACGATAGATTCCAAGAAATTTTCTATCGTTTTCCCAGGAAGGCCTTACAACATCCATGCGTTTATAATGTGCTCCTATGTTTTTTAAAATTGTTCCAAATGTATTCTGATAGAAAAAACGAACCGATAATCTTGCTGCATTTGGCGCCAGACATAATATATAAAACTGCTGTGTCAGATCAATCGTTATATCATCCAGATCTACCGGACGCATTGCTTTTAAATTATCAAAAACTTTCTGTAACTGTTCCTGATTATCCTCTTGTGGATTGATCGAAAGACAAAAAAGATCCTCACACTTTTTTTCCCCGGTTTCTGCCCAGAATACGATCATGGAATCTCCCAGCGAAAATGTATTTTCTCTCTTGCTTAAAAGATAATTCAATGCTGTCGTATACGCAAACTCCGCATATTTTCCTACCGGTGCATTGTAGCTTTGTTCCTTTCCATAAGATTCAAACGCCGGTGCGTTAAACGAAACAAGCGCCGCCCCACTGGACTGTGCCCCAGGAACCCCTTTGATTCCCCGGTGGATTCTTGCAATCTCTGTTTTCTTCCCTGTCACAAGGCATATTCCCGTTTGTTCTTCCCCTGATGTTCCAATCAAATCTTCCCATGCCACTTTTATATCCGGATCATCTTGTGCGTAATCCATTCCCATGCAAAAGATAAGATTTCCTCCCTCATTTAGTTCCTCCCATTTTTCCTGAACGCATCCATTGTCTTTTGCATTTTCCGGATTCCACGTTTCAAAAAAAGAACAGATCGCTTTTGCCATAGGATTATCTACATCTTTTAATAGTGCGATATGTTTTTCCTTTGCCGCCTGAAAACAGTCTTTCACACGATCATTTGTTCCATCTGTATCAATTCCAAGCATATATTTGGCATTATCACACAGAAAATTTGCTGCAACCCCGGAAGATCGTGTAACCATTTCCGGCACATATAACAGCGCTGGAACCATAACTATTTTTTTCCCTCGCTGGTCTTCTGTCTGCAAAGAATAAATGACTTTTATACTTCCATCTGCATTCAGATCAATGGCATAAGAAACTTTTGCCTGACTCCATCCCGGCTTGGAAACCAGACCCTTTTGTGCAAGATTTTCATATTCCTTTACCAATGCCTGTAAAATCATCGTATCACCTCACAATCCCGCAAATCGATGACACCACGTTTCATAACCGCCCGAAAAAACATCGGCTGAATATCTTCCTTGTTACTATAATCCATATCATACAACATAAACCCCAGGTCTTTTTCCGGAATCTCATCATAAATGGTATGGATTACTTCCTCCTCACAGAGACAAAAATGTGCTGGAAATTCCCGGCAGCCAAAATATGGCATATGATAACATTCCCCACGTTTTAGTCTCCGCATCATGATATCTTTAAACTTTCCCGGATTATCTGTCTCATTTGCCTGATCCGTCATTTCAAAATGTGCTTCTATCACATATGATACATCCCTTAAAATCAATGAAGCCCGCTGGACAATGTCCTCTTTTGTGCTGATATAAAGAGGCTTGTCTGCTCCATTATATGCCTGTAACACATTGCTGGCGGAAACTTTGCTTTTTACTTCATTTCTCCGGACGCTTGTAAAGCGGATTGGATTTTTTACATATATTTTGTCAATCACCCAACGCAGCCCCGGATGCCAATAGATTGCTTCCAAAATCCCCCTTGCCGCTGATGGTGTCATGACATCATAGGAACACCGTTCCACTTTCATCTCCGGTCTGGAAAATAATGCATATTCCCCCCATACCTGTACCTTTACTCCTACGCCCATTTAAAGTACCACTCCTTCCTCATAGCACGCTGCAATATAGTCTCTCGGCTGATAGTAAAAATCGGAATTATAATTGGAAATCTGTGCATCTATCCACGACTTCTTTTCTTGTTCGTTTCATCTGTCTTCCAATATATTCAATCAGACTGCACGTATAAAATAAATCATTATTATTTTTTGTTCCCATACACAACCTCACTTCCGATATATTCTAACGTATCCAGCGCCGAAATCGTATGAAAGCTGATCTGATGGGTAGGATGGTTAAATTTCGCCAATCCCCTTCTGCACTGTACGATAAAATCCAACCACTCTTCTATTTTTATAATACTACTCTATATCCCATAAATCAAGTTATTTTCATTGCACTTTATATAAAATACTATTGAATTTATTTTTTACCCTTGAATATATATGCCTAATCATATATACTTACCGATGTCAGATTCTATCTGTGGATTGAAATAATAGCATTTTGAATAATGAAAACGAGTGGCGATGTAATCTTCTTTACATCGCCACTCCTCTTTACAAATACAAATCCATCCCCGAATCCACAGATAAATCTAATCCCATATCCTCCATATACTGATCTAGCTTCACAAGCGCATAAAACTCTGTAACATCAGAAGAAATCTCCTGTATCATCCCGGCATCCCACAAAATTTTAAACAGGTTATCATATACCTGAATACAATATTGTGATGCCTTTCTCATCCGCTCCTTTGAAAATCCCTGATTTTTCAATTCCGCCAGGAGCTCTTTCGCCTCCTGCTCCACCGGCACCAAAATTGTTCTTGTATTTTCTTCAATCAGACGGAATTCTTTTGCAACCGTTGCAAAATTATACTGATGATCTTGAAATTCCCCCATGATGTTCTTTTTATCCAGACTTTGCTCCCGAAAATGGTATAATCGTTTAAAATATTCTGTTATGCTGTCCAAATCAGAAATATCATCCACTTCCTTTAAAATTGCTTTTGCAATATCCACTGGCAGTATTTGACTTGGAGCTGTTTTACTGTCTGTTATATCAAACAGAAAAACGATACTGTCCTCTGCTCTTTCATTGCCCTCCCGGTTGCAGCGTCCTGCCGCCTGTATGATAGAATCCACACCTGCAATCTGTCGATACACATGACAAAAATCCAAATCAACACCGGCCTCCACCAGACTGGTAGAAATTAAGATACATTTTTTCTTCTGCTTTAATCTTTCCCCGATCTGTGCTAGAATCCTCTTTCGATGTTTGGGATACATACTGGTTGACAGATGATAAACGCCCTCTCCCTCTAATTTGCGGTAGAGTTCCTGTGCACTTTTTTTTGTATTTACAATACACAATGCCCGGTTTTCTTTCTGCAACTGTTCCGCTAAATGATCAATAGGAACACAGCCAAGATTTTGATATGTTACCCTTCTGAAAAATTCAAACTGTTCCTTCACGTTCGGACATAATTCCCTAAATGTGCGCTCTCCGGTAAATATTTTATCAAGTGCCGGCTGTGTGGCCGTACACAATACCATACTTGACCGATAATCCTCCATAAGCGTTTCCATCATTACAATACACGGTTTCAAATAATCTACAGGCAGCATTTGTGCCTCATCAAAAATCACAACCGAATTTGCAATATTATGAAGCTTTCTGCACTTGGACGATTTATTTGCAAAAAGTGATTCAAAAAACTGAACGCTGGTTGTCACGATCACCGGTTTATCCCAATTCTCGCTGGCAAGCTGCATGGGCTTTAGTTCCTCCGAACTGTCATAATCAACATTACAGTGATGTTCCAACACATTTTCTTCCCCCAGAATTTTCCGGAACACTTTGGCATTCTGTTCAATAATACTGGTGTATGGAATGACATAAATAATATGATTCATATGATGGCAAACCGCATGTCTTAATGCAAAAGCTAAAGATGCAATCGTCTTTCCACCACCTGTAGGAACCGTCAGGTGAAACAGACCTTTTTCTTCTTTTCCAGCTTCCATACAGGCTTTTAAAATTTCTGTTCTTCTTGCATTGATTGAATGCAGATCTTGATTTTCGAGCCAAGGCTTCACATGATTTTCCAGTTTTTCCAATAATATTTCCATACTTTGTCCGGAATCTCTGCCTGTCTGACCATTGTTCATAAATTTTTCCGTATCTAAAAAATCCGCATCTACAAGGCAGGAATAAATCATCCTCATAAAAACACTGAGTGAAAAATCAAAATCTTTATTGGGCTTCCTTATAAATGGATCGGTCTGAATCTTCGGAATATTTACTTCATATTGATATGTCTGATAATCACATATTTTTTTCTTTAATCTACCGCGTAAACTAGATGGAATTCCTGTATTTCCATAATCCGGAAGTCCGGCATGATGTCCGGCAATACAATATGTCAGCAATGAATAATACCCACCCTTTTCCATACATAGCTTCGCCCCTGCGGTAGAATGATCCACCTGCTGATTCGTATCATTTTTTATCTTATCCTGAAATTCCTTTGAATACTTACCAATGTCATGTAACAATCCACAACAATATCCCCACTCTTGTTTTCCAAATGCATCTGCAAATTTTCCTGCTATTTCAGCGGTTCCGGTTAAATGTTCTATAATTGTTTGTATCCTATCCCCATCTTTGTGTGCTATATACGTCATAAATCCCCCATGTTTTAATTTTGTTGACTTTTCCCTATATAAGAATAGCACATGTTTTTTTTCATTTCATTCGATTTTTCGTCATTTCATGTAATAATCGTTGTTTTTTTTCTCATCTTTGGTAAAATAGTACTAAAAGATTGTTTATCAGAGGGGGAATATGGGATGAAGAGACGAAAACTTGCAAAGCTGATTACAATATTCACAATGTTTGGTCTGCTGACCGGGTGTGGAGCATCCGGTGGTACACCGGATGATTACGCCACAAACGAGGACTACACTTCCACCGAAGGAACAGCCACGTCAACCAACACGACAACGGGCAGCTCCGGCATTTCAAAGGATTCTATTAAAGTCGGGGTTTTATACATATCTGATCCATCCGAAGGAAGTGGCTACTCCTACACTCACGATCTTGGCATTCAGGGAATGCAGGAAAATCTTGGTTTAGACTCCGATCAGATTGTCCGCAAAATTGCCGATGACGGGGATGCTGCTGCCACGGAAAAAGCTATCAAAGACTGCATTTCCGAAGGATGCAACATCATATTTACAACCAGTTGGGGATATATGGAAACTACGGCTGCGTTAGCCGAGCAATATCCCGATGTCTATTTTTCACATGGAACCGGTTATCTTTCTAATGGCAAAAATTTCAATAATTATTTCGGTCGTATTTATCAGGCAAGGTATCTCAGTGGAATTGTTGCCGGCATGAATACAAAAAGCAATAAAATCGGCTACGTTGCCGCTCAGGATTCCTCTAATTCTGAGGTAACCGGAGGCATTGACGCATTTGCCATTGGTGTCGAATCCGTCAATTCCGACGCACAGATTTATGTTGTCGTTACAAACAGCTGGTACGATCCGGACAAAGAAAAAGCCGCATCCGAGAAACTTCTTGATATGGGATGTGATGTTATGGCGCAACACTGTGATACCCCTTATCCACAGACACTTGCACAGGAGCGCGGAGTCTACGGTATCGGTTATAACTCCGATATGAGCAAAGAAACACCTGATTCCTGTCTGACAAGCGTCATCTGGAACTGGAGTGCTTATTATACTTCCGCCGTCAAAAGCATTATCAATGGCACATGGGACGGAAGCAATTATTATGGTGGTATGGCCGAAGGACTCGTCGGTATAACCAATCTCGCATCGTTCGTTGCAGATGGTACACAGGAAAAAGTCGATGAGGCGACTGCCTCAATTCTCAGCGGACAAAATAATGTATTTGATGGTGTCTTAAAAACAAACACCGGAGAAACCATTGGTGCCGAGAATCAGACCTTAGACGATGCCACAATTACCGGAGGCATCAACTGGTACTATCACAATGTAAACATTGTCGAGTAAATTGCAAAGGAGGACGCTTATGAAACTGACAATACGAAAAAAAATTCTACTCTGCTCGCTGGTACCTCTGCTTTTACTCGGTGCAATCATTATTCTACTTGCATCCACACTTGTGCGAAGCTCCATTATCGATCAAGTAAAAAATTCCCTGAAAGGAACTTCGATTGCCACGCTGGCAGCTTACGATCAAAATGCAGGTTCCTATCTCGAAGCAGAAAATGGAGATATCTGGAAAGGCAGCTACAATATCTCGCAATCCGAAAATCTTGTAGACACGATCAAAAGCGAATCTGGAATGGAAGTCACTTTCTTCTATGGTTCCAAACGTATTATGACCTCTGCACTTGACAAAGATGGCAACCGTATCCTTGGAAGTCCGGCCGGTCAGGTCGTAACCGACCAGGTTCTGAAAAAAGGCAAAGGCTATTTCAGTGATAACGTCTCCATTGACGGAACCATTTACTACGGATATTACACTCCGTTATACCAGAAAGGCGATAAATCAGTGCCAATCGGAATGGTTTTTGCAGGACTGGAAAAAGCCCCGACTTTGCACAGTGTACTACACATTATCAATATGATTGTCGGCATTGTATTTGTCGTTATCATTGTCTGTGTGATTATTGTGCAAATCTGTGCAGCCTCTATTACTTCTGCTTTGAAAAAGAGTATTCAGAGTGTACAGGATGTTTCCTCCGGCAATCTACATGTTGCTATTGATAAAAAAAATCTGAAACGCTCCGACGAGATTGGAGACCTCTCCAAAGCAATCAACAATCTACAATCTGAGCTTTTAAAAATCATTGGTGGAATCAAAGAAAGTACTTCTCTTTTGGTGCAGTCCTCTGATGTGTTAGAGCAGACCTCCCACCAGACTTACTCCGGAATCAGCGAGGTACAGTCTACAGTTTCCACGATCACGGATGGTGCTACGCAACAGGCCAATGATACAAAAAATGCATCAGATAATATTCAATATATGGGAAATCTCATCACAGAAACCGGAAAAGAAGCTGATGAGCTGAACGAAAGTGCAGATACTATGAAAGCTGCCAGCGATGCAGCCTCTGCTACAATTGATGAGTTGAAAAAAATCAGTCTGGAAGTAAAAGATGCGATCTCCATTATTTCGGAACAGACCACACAGACAAATACATCCGCACAAAGTATTCATGAAGCAACACAGTTTATCTCGGAAATTGCATCACAGACCAATCTTCTGTCTCTGAATGCCAGTATCGAAGCTGCCCGCGCCGGTGAATCCGGCAAAGGTTTTGCCGTAGTTGCTTCACAGATTCAGACTCTTGCGGAACAGTCCAACGAAGCCAGTGGTAATATTGAAAAAATCGTATCGAACCTTACCCTCAATTCTGAGGAAGTTGTTCATACGATGGTTCAGACACAGGAAATCATAGAAAAACAGAACCAGCATATTGAAGATACCGCCAACGCCGTCAATGGTGTCATTCAGGAACTTGAAGCATCCATTGACCGTATCAGGAGTATTGAACACAAAACCTCTGAATTGGAAAAAGCGCGCAACGAAATCATTGACATCATTGCTTCTTTATCTATTATCGCACAACAGAATGCAGACGGAACCAGTCAGACCAATATCGCCATCACGGATATGGCCGACCGCTTCAAAAACATTGAAGATTCCACGGAAAATCTGCGCAACACAGCTGATATGCTCGCAGACAACATTAGTAACTTTAATATTTAATCATTTTGATGGTCCTTTTCCCGGCTTTTCCGGAAATGGACCATCATTTCTCTTGTAAGACTCAGTCCCTCCGGATCATCCGGTACATCCTTGTAATCCACCCATTCTGCCAGAGAAAGTTCCTCTTCCTCCAGCTGAATTTCAGCTTTTTCTGCCAGATCACAAAAATATCCCAAAAGCAGATTACTGTCAAAGCCCCACGGCTGGCTTTTATAATAACGGATATTTTTTACTTTAAGGCCCACTTCTTCCATGACCTCACGCGCAACCGTTTCTTCCGCAGTCTCCCCAATTTCCGTAAATCCTGCAATCAATGCATAACGCTTGTACTCTCGTCCCGCGTACTTTGTCATAAGAATCTTGTCCCCGTCTGTAAGACCAATGATGACTGCCGGAGCAATCTTTGGAAATACCAGATTTCCACATTTCGGGCATCGCATCATGCGCTGCAACGTATCATGTGCCAGTTTTTTCCCACATCTGCCGCAGAACTGATTGTCACGGTACCACACATACAGATGCCATGCCGTAGCTGCCGCAAGAACATCCTTCATCGGCTGCATGGTCCGCACCGAAAACATCTTGTGAAATGCAAATCCCTCAATTTGTGTATCGGCTGCAATATCTGTAAGAAAATAATCTTCCTCTCCAATTGAAAACAGATATACACTCTCCGGAATCTCCTTTTTTTGTTCTCTCCGTGTATCTGTCCACTGCTCATAAGTTAAAAATTCAATTTTCTCATCATATTTCAGATAAATCATACGATCAAAAAAGCCCAACATGCGGCTATTATTTTTCGGCTTTTTCCGATGGTATGCATTATTTAGTTTTAATGGAGCAATATCCTGAATCATAATAATCTCCCTTGCAATTTTTTTAACTACACCTTACTATAATACTACAAAAATTGCATTACAACGAAAAGATTTATGCAAGGGGGAGAGTATCATGCAAAAGATAAAAAGTTTTCTTATTATTACGCTAAGCACCTTTATTATGGCAATCGGTGTATACTTCTTTAAGTTTCCAAATAATTTCTGTTTTGGTGGTGTCACCGGTGCAGCTGTCGTCTTCGCGAAAATCACCCCACTGTCTGCAAGTACCTTTTCTTTCATTGTAAATATGGTACTGCTTTTTGTAGGTTTTGGTTTTCTCGGAAAAGATTTCGCCATCAAAACCACCTACGCCACCGTGCTCCTATCCGGGCTTCTGGTCGTTTTTGAACGCCTGCATCCTTTGTCCAAGCCCCTTTCGAACGAACCGATGCTCGAGCTGATGTTTGCCATCGCACTTCCGGCGATTGCTTCTGCCCTGCTTTTTTATGAGGGTTCTTCCAGCGGTGGAACGGATGTCATTGCCATGATTGTAAAAAAATACGCCCATGTGGAAGACATTGGCATCGCACTTTTTATTACCGATTTGATAATGATTATCATTGCCTGCTTTGTATTTGATATCAAAACCGCATTGTATTCTTTTGTCGGTCTGACTTTAAAATCCTTTATGATCGACGCTGTTATCGAGAACATCATGCTGCGCAAATCCATCATGATCACGTGCGATGACAAGGATTCCATCTGTGACTTCATCATTACAAAACTCAACAAAAGTGCCACAATTGTCAATGCTACCGGTGCCTACACACATGAGCAGCGTTACATTATTTTTACGACGCTTACACGCAAACAGGCGGCTGCACTACGACAGTATATTCACGAAAATCATCTGCATGCTTTTATTTCCATGTCCAGCACAAGCGAGGTTTTCGGAAAAGGATTTTCTTCTATCTGATGAAAAAAACTTATATTTTTTATTGATTTTGCAAAGGAATCATGTATAATATTATCCGAGAAGCTAGAAACTAATTCTCATTTATATAGAAAGCAGAGAACACATCATATGCGCCTCATGTTTTCTACCAACAAAGAAAGAAAAGGAGTCAGAATAAGATGGCAACAATTGATTTAAGCAAGTATGGAATTACTGGAACAACAGAAATCGTTTACAATCCTTCTTACGATGTATTATTCGAAGAAGAGACAAAGGCTGGCCTTGAAGGATATGAGGTTGGACAGGAAACAGAGCTTGGCGCTGTTAACGTAATGACAGGTATTTATACTGGTCGTTCTCCGAAAGACAAATACATCGTTATGGACAAGAACTCTAAGGACACTGTATGGTGGACATCTGATGAGTACAAGAACGACAACCACCCAATGACAGAAGATACATGGGCAGTTGTTAAGGATATCGCTAAGAAAGAGCTTTGCAACAAGAGACTTTTCGTTGTAGATGCTTTCTGTGGTGCTAATAAAGATACACGTATGGCTATCCGTTTTATCGTAGAGGTAGCTTGGCAGGCACATTTCGTAACAAACATGTTCATCAAGCCTACAGCTGAGGAACTTGAGAACTTCGAGCCTGATTTCGTAGTATACAACGCTTCTAAGGCTAAAGTTGAGAACTACAAAGAGTTAGGATTAAACTCTGAGACATGTGTAGCTTTCAATATCACAAGCAAAGAGCAGGTTATCATCAATACATGGTACGGCGGAGAAATGAAGAAAGGTATGTTCTCTATGATGAACT
>PPYE01662228.1_pt1 | contig 16263 bp, 16 predicted proteins | sample 1559881 | NCBI WGS metagenome assembly PPYE01 (sample SAMN08240022, study PRJNA423297) | Human gut metagenome, whole genome shotgun sequencing project. | reverse complement strand
CCCCAGCCGGCGGCCGCCGCATCGGAACGGCGGGCCCTTTTCGCTTCCTTTTCGGGCACGAAAAGGAAGGAGCATCCGGAAAGATGCCGTCCCCCGGCAAGCAGCCGCCTGCCAATACTACTTTTTCTCCTTCTGTTTATCCCTCGCCTTGGCAGCCCCCAAAGCCCCGGGGCGGGCGGTCTTGTCGTCGGGATGCAGCAGCTTGGCCCGCATCACCGCCCCGTCTCCGAACTTGGCCCGCAGGGCGTCGGCGGTGCGGTCCAGCTTCTCCTTCTTTTCGCTCTTCACCGGGTTGCTGAACATGTCCAGCTGCTCAAACCCCTGGGTGCCGGTGCGCTCCGCCGTCACTCCCACCAGCCGCACGGGGCGGGCGGGCCACATCTGGCGCAGCAGTTCCTTGGCGGTGCGGTAGAGTACATCGGTGGAGTCGGTGGGCCCGCCCAGGGTGACCTGGTGGCTTTTCCGGCGGAAGGCGTTGTCCACCACCTGCACCGTCACCACCCGGGCGCACCGCCCGTCCAGCCGCAGCCGCTGGCCCACCGATTCGCACAAGGCCAGCAGGGTGGTGTCCGCCTCGGCGGGGGAGTGCAGGTCGGCGGGCAGGGTCACGCTGCTGCCGTAGGAGTTGTCCTTGGAATGCTGCTTGGTCACCGGGTCGCTCTCCCGCCCGTTGGCGTAGTTCCAGAAGGTGTCTCCCCGGGCGCCGAACACCCCCACCAGGACCTCCCGGTCGGTGTTGGCCAGCTCCCCGATGGTGGTGATGCCCAGCTCCCCCATCCGCCGCGCGGCGCTGGGCCCCACCCCGAACAGCGCCCCCACCGGCAGAGGCCACAGCTTGCGGGGCACGTCCTCCGGTTCCAGGCGGTGGACCTTGTCCGGCTTCTCAAAGTCGGAGGCCATCTTGGCCAGAAGACGGTTGGGGGCCACCCCGATGTTCACCGTGAACCCCAGCTCCTGCTTGATCCGCCGCCGCAGCTGGTGGGCGGTCTCGATGGGCAGCCCGAAAAGCCGTTCGGTGCCGGTCATCTCCACAAAAGCCTCGTCGATGCTGTACTGTTCCACCACCGGGGAATACTGGTTCAGGATGGCGATGAGGGCCTTGGAGTTCTGCACATAGAAGTCGAAATCCGGCGGCACAACGATGAGTTCCGGGCATTTGCGCCGTGCGGAAAAGAGGGATTCCCCCGTGCGGATGCCGTATTTTTTGGCCGGGGTGCTCTTGGCCAGCACCACCCCGTGGCGCTTTTCCTCGTCCCCGCCCACGGCGGAGGGCACGGTGCGCAGGTCCAGCGTACCCCCTTCCCGCAAAGCCTTCAGGGCCGACCAGGACAAAAATGCCGAATTCACATCCACATGAAACCAGGTTTTTTCCATTCTGCGGCCCTCCTTTTGGCGCATCGCGCGTTTTTTTCAGTATAGCACGGCCAAAAGGGCCTTGCAATCGGGGACAAGGGAGCGTATACTGTGTGTGCGGCAAAGGCCGCAAATATGCGCTGTACCTTGCAGAAAGGACGGCAGCAGGAGGAAAATTGAATATGAAAAATCCCATGAATCGTATGAGTTCCACCACTCGTACCCTGACCCAGCTGGCGCTGCTCACGGCGGTGGTGCTGGTCATGGCCTACACGCCCCTGGGCTACCTGCGGGTGGGACCCCTGACCATGAGCCTGCTCACGGTGCCGGTGGCCATCGGCGCCATGCTGGTGGGTCCGGCGGGGGGCGTCTGGCTGGGCCTGGTCTTCGGCCTGACCAGCTTCATGAATGCGGTGAACGGCACCGGCGGCCTGACGGCCCTGGCGTTCCAGTACAACCCGGCCCTCTGCTTTGTCACCTGCGTGGGGGCCCGGGTGGCCTGCGGCCTGTGCTGCGGCCTGCTGTACCTGGGGGCCACCAAGCTGTTCAAGACCCACGACAAGGCCGCCTGCGTGGTGGGGGCGCTCAGCGCACCGCTGCTCAACACCCTGTTTTTCATGAGCTGCCTGTTGGGATTCTTTTACCAGCTGGATACCATCCAGAATATGCTGAACAACCAGAAGGTCCAGGAAATGCTGGCCGCTTCCGGCATTCCCGCCCCGCTGGCCGTGGCGGTGGTCATGGTGGGGGTGCAGGGCCTGATTGAGGCCGTCACCAGCGGTGTGATCTCCACCGCCGTCACGGTGGCGCTGCGCCGGGTGTTCAAATAATTCCATCACAAAAAGATTGCCCCGCTCCCGGGGGTTTTCTCCGGGGGCGGGTTTTTTGTTTGCTTCTTGGCAGACGGGAGTCTGCGGGATAGTCCTTCCTTTTCGTGCCCGAAAAGGAAGGACTATCCCGCAAGCACCCGCTTGCCGGAACCCGGCAGACTCCCGTCTGCCAAAAAGGAACAACTCTCCCGCAGACTCCCGTCCGCCAAAAAGAAACAACCCTCCCGCAAGCACTTGCTTGCCGTCACCCCACCCACCAGGTACACAAACTCCCAAACCCATGTTACAATCAATATAAAATCCACTCCGGGAGCGATGCTGTATGCCCATCCTGCTTGACCACCAGCTGCGGGAACAAATCACTCACAAAACCACCGGCTTTCCCATCACCTATTACCACGACGAGCTGGCCGCCCTGCCCCGCAGGGAAGGGCCGTTCCATTGGCACCCGGACTTTGAGATCGCCACGGCGGTGCGGGAATCCCTGGAATACCAGGTGGGGCAGCAGCGCCTGATCCTGGAAGCGGGGGACAGCATCCTGGTCAACGGCAACATGCTCCACCGGGTGCGGCAGCTGTCCGGCGATGCCCCCGACCCGGTGCCCATCCTGGTCTTTTCCGGGACGCTGGTGGCCCCCGAACCCAGTGCCATCTATCAGCGCTACATCCGGCCCATCGCCGGGTGCGACGCCCTGCCCTGCATCGTCTTCCGGCAATCGGACCCGGGCCACCGGCAGGTCCTGGCGCTGCTCCGGGACACATGGCAACGGATGCAGAACCCGGAACCCTGCTATGAAATGGCGGTACAGCGCAATATCAGCTGCCTGTTTGAGTATCTTTTCCGCCACTTTGAGAGCCTGCCCAAATCCCAGGCCAGCCGCATCCAGCTGAAAAGCCAGGTCCGGCTCCAGAAGATGCTCACCTACATCTATGAGCACTACGACCAGCCCGTCACCCTGGCCCACATTGCCGGGGCGGCCAACGTCAGCCGCAGCGAGGCGGGCCGCTGTTTTCAGGCCTATCTGGGCTGTTCCCCGGTGGAAGCCCTGATCCAGTACCGGCTGCAGACCGCCCGCCGCCTGCTGGGGGAAAACGCCGGCACCCTCCAGCAGATCAGCGCCGCCTGCGGCTTCCATTCGGTGAACTATTTCAGCCGCAAATTCCGGCAGGCCTACGGCTGCGCCCCCGGCCAGTACGCCGGTCTGGGTAAATAGTGCTTTCTTTTGGGGCGTCTGTGCCTTTTCCCTGGCTTGCTGTGATGATATAATACAGCCCGGACGCATCAAATCACCGGGGAGGAAAAAAGTATGCCCAAACAGAACAACTACCAAAAGACGCTGCTGGCCTGTTATCTCGGGTTTGTCACCCAGGCCATCTCTGCCAATTATGCGCCGCTGCTGTTTCTCACCTTCCGGGGCACCTACGGCATTTCCCTGGAAAAGATCGCCATGATCCCCATGGTGTTTTACCTGGCCCAGCTGTTCGTGGACCTGGCAGCCACCCGGTTCGCGGACAGGATCGGCTACCGCCGGTGCGTGGTGGCCTCCCAGGTACTGTCGGCGGCGGGGCTGGCGACCCTGGCCTTTTTGCCGGACCTTTTGCCAAATCCCTTTGCGGGCATCCTGATGGCGGTGGTGCTGTACGCGGTGGGCAGCGGCCTTATCGAGGTGCTGGTCAGCCCCATCGTGGAAGCCTGCCCCTTTGACAACAAGGATGGGGTGATGAGCCTGCTCCATTCCTTCTACTGCTGGGGGGCACTGGGGGTCATTCTGGGTTCCACCCTCTTCTTTGCCCTCTTCGGGGTGGAGAACTGGCGCATCCTCACCGTGCTGTGGGCGCTGGTGCCCCTGTACAACATGGTGAACTTTGTCAGCTGCCCCATCGAGCGGCTGGTGGAGGAGGGCCGCAGCATGGCGCCGGCCCAGCTGTTCCGGCTGCCCCTGTTCTGGCTCATCATCCTGCTCATGGTGTGTTCCGGCGCCTCCGAAGCCGCCATGGCCCAGTGGGCTTCCGCTTTTACCGAGTCCGCCCTGGGCGTCTCCAAGACGGTGGGCGATCTGGCGGGCCCGGGCCTGTTTGCCCTGTTCATGGGCATCTCCCGGGTCTTGTACGGCAGATTCAGCGAAAGGCTGGACCTGACCCGGACCATGCTGTTCTGCGGGGTGCTGTGCGCCGGGTGCTACCTGGTGGCCGCCCTGGCGGCTTCCCCGGTGCTGGGGCTGGCGGGCTGTGCCCTGTGCGGTCTGGCGGTGGGCATCATGTGGCCGGGATCCATCAGCATCTCCGCCCAGAAATGCCCCCGGGGCGGCACGGCCATGTTTGCCTTCCTGGCACTGGCCGGGGACCTGGGCGCCACCATCAGCCCCACAATGACCGGCAGCTTTGCGGAACTGGCGGGGGGTGACCTGAAAGCGGGCCTGCTGGCGGCCGCCGTCTTCCCCGTGGTCATGGGCCTGGGCCTGCTGGTCCTGAAACGGACGGTCCGCCGCCGTCCGGCAGAACGGTGAAAAGGGCATCCCTGCCGGGACCGCTGCGATGACATAAAAAAATGGCCTCCCCATGAGGGAGGCCATTTTTTCTTGCTGGCATCAGCCGAACCAGAACCCGGTCATGTCATACTTGAAGGTCCGGTAGTTCTGCATGGTGCAGTCGTATTTGTATTCCCGGATGAGCACGCCTTCGGGGTCGTACTCCCCGAAGACCATGGACACCCCGCTGTTCACCACCCAGTTGTCCGAGTTGTCGCAATGTACCCCGTCGGACACGATGCTGGAATAGGGCACGTCGAAGCTGTCGGCCAGCTCGAAGGTGCGGGCGTTCTCGTCGATGCGGTAGATGTACACCTGGCTGGTCTCGCTGCCGTCGCCGTACAGGTCGGTGCCCACGGTGTCGGCCACCTCCATCTCAAAGTCGTCCCGGGTGTTCAGCGACCAGTAGTTGTTGTTGTAGATCACCAGGGTGTACACCCCGTCCCCCTCCTGGGCCAGCAGTTCCACGCAGTGCTGGCCGTACTGGGGCACAAAGTCGCCCACCTGGGTCAGGCAGAGGTCGGCGTAGGGGGTGTCCGCCCAGAACCGGCTGTCCCCGGCCAGCCAGTCCACGGCGGGCTGGCTGTGAATGCCGGTCACCTTGATGATGGTGGAGGTCTCCCGGGAAGAGACGATCAGGCTGTCATCCTCCGGCATGTACTGCAGGCTGTTCAGGTGGATCCAGTCCCATTCCCCGGCCTGCCAGAAGAAGTCATCGGTGGGGGTGACCGGGCGGGTCATGTCAAAATAGCCCTGCATCACCTGGGTGAAGTCCAGGATCTCAGAGACCTCCCCGCTTTCCAGGTCGATGGACAGCACCCGGTCCTCCACCGTCTCGCCGTCCACCTCTTCCGCCAGGGCCAGCACCTCCCCGTCGGCGCCGAAGCCGATGTCATGGTGCAGCTCGTAGCCCTCCAGGTCGTACACCTGGGTCACCTGGCCCAGCCCGTTGATGCGGGCCAGCTTGGAGGAGGACACGCAGGTGATGATCTCGTCCCCGTCAAAGAGCATCCGGTCCAGGCCGTAGCCTTCCAGCACCATCTCATAGCGCAGGATGCCGTCGTTGTCGTAGAAGAAGCCGTAGCCCAGATACCCGTTCACCCGCATCATGGCAAAGAGCCCGCCGGCCTGGGCCGCGTCGGAGCTGCCGTCGGTCACTTCCAGTTTGGTGGCGTAGCCGGAGCAGGTCTCGGGCATCTCCACCGTGAAGCTCACGATCTGGCGGGCGTTGCCCCAGCTGCCCGAGATGGTCATGGTGACCTGGTTGGTTTCCCCGGGCACCAGACCGATGATCTGGAACTCGTGGGTGCGGCTGTATTCCTGCCCCGAAGCGTCCGCCGCGTAAGCGGTGTAGTCGGGGATGTCCTCGTCCTCCACATGGATGGTGTAGCTCACTTTGGTGGCCACATCCGTCTGGAAGTAGAGATACAGCTCGTTGCTGGCGGTGCCGAAGGGGTTCAGCACGGCCAGGGGGGTGGTGGCGGTCCAGGTCATGCTGGCCTTCAGGCTGTCCAGCGCCCCGGCCAGCCGCTCCTGCACGCCTGTGTCATAGTAGGTGAAGCCTTCCTCGTTGATGCCGTCGGGGATCAGCTGCACCGCACGCAGCCCGTCCCCCAGTTCCGCCTCGGCGTAGGTCACCCCCTCCTGGGCGTTCTCCCCGATGGTGTCCCCGGTCTCGAACTCCCAGTCGGTGCGGACCACGCTCTCCTGGGCGGTGAATGCCTTGGAGACCCCCAGCACGATGAGGGGCACCGCCACGATCAGCACCACCACCGCAATCAGGATACCGATGATCAGTTTCTTCCGCTTTTTCAGCTCCATGATTTCTTCTTCACTCCCGTTACAAACCTTCCAAAAGCTCGCTTATAAGTAGGTGATACACACCAGCACAACGCCCAGCACGGTCAGGATCATGCCGGTCAGGCGATTGAGCGTCAGGGTAGAGGCCCGGGTGGCGATGCGCGCCGCGATCTGTGCCCAGATCAGGGTAAAGACCACACACAGGATCAGCAGGTCCGGCCGGGGCGGCGCCCCCAGGGTGAAGTGGCTCACCGCCCCGGTCAGGGCGGAAAAGGTCATGATGAAGACGCTGGTCCCCACGGCGGTCTTGAGCTCGTAGCCCAGCACCACCGTCAGCACCAGCAGCATCATCATGCCGCCCCCGGCGCCGAAGAACCCGCAGATCAGCCCGATGATGGAGCCGCCCACCGCCCCTTTCAGGATGCGGATGGCCCGGCTGCCTCCCCGCATGGTGCGGTTGGTGGAGGTCACCGGCAAAAACAGGAACTTGAGCCCCAGCAGCAGGGTCATCACCACCGAGAAGTTGCCCAGGGTACCGTCCGGCACAAAGGTGGACAGCCAGCTGCCCACCAGGGTCATGCACAGCACCCCGCACATCATCACAAAGCCGTTTTTCAGGTCGATGGCCCCGGTCTTGGCGTAGGTCCGGGCGCTCACCGCGCTGGCCAGCACGTCGCTGGCCAAAGCGATGCCGATGGCATCGTAGGCCGGAATGTCCAGAAAGGTGATGAGCATGGGACTGATGACGGTGGCGGCGCTCATGCCCGCAAACCCGGTGCCGATGCCCGCCCCGGCTCCCGCCAGAAAACAGATCCAGATCTCAAACAACAGTGTGCTCAACTTCCCAAAACTCCTTTGCTCGGGGCCGCAGCCCCGGGTAAGGCGGCCGGAACGCGCCCCGCGCCCGCCGCCTTCGCCCTTCCATATTACCATACCTATGGGGGAAATCCTAGGCCCTTATCTGCGAAAAATGCCTGAATATTTTATGAAAACGCCCAGAAATCCCCGGGCGGCGGACAGCTTTTTGGAAATACCTCAAAAAATTAAGGTAAAATTCTTGACAAATCCCCCGGGAGGTGTATAATGGCATCGTTCGATTTAGCTAAATAAATTTAGGTAAAAATCGGGCGGACAACCGGCCCGGAACCCCGGCCGGACACCATGTATACAGAGATAAGGAGAGAATCCCCATGACTTTTGACGAACTGAAGAACGTGATCGTGGACACCCTGAACGCCGACGAAGAGAAGGTCACCATGGAAGCCAGCCTGGCCGACGACCTGCAGGCCGACAGCCTGGACGCCGTGGAGCTGAACATGGCCATTGAGGAAGCCTTCGGCGTTTCCATCCCCGACGAGGAGCTGCCCAACATGAAGACGGTGGGCGACATCTTCAACTACCTGACCCAGAACGCCTGAGCGTAAGGCGCCCCACATCATCCCAAGAATCAACAGGAGGAACATCCATGGACGTTGGCAAGATCTTTGCCGTCGGCAGCCGGGAGCGCATGTTCCAGCTCAAGGCACGGCGTGATGCCGGGCTGGACAGCCCCCGCTGGCAGCCGCCTCATTACTTCACCTGCAAAAAGTGCGAGCGACGCGCCACCCGCCAGACCTGGGCCAGCACCCTGTATGTCTGCCCCAACTGCGGCCACCACCAGCCCATCGGCGGGTATTACCGCCTGAGCATGGTGCTGGACCACGGCTCCTTCCGGGAGCTGGACGGGGAACTGCAGAGCAAGAACGTCCTGGATTTCCCCGGTTATGACGAAAAGCTGGAAGCCCAGCGGGCCAAGACCGGTCTGGCCGACGCGGCCGTCACCGCCACCGGCAAGGTGGGCGGCGTGCCGGTGGTGGCCGCCGTGCTGGACAGCCGCTTCTTCATGGGCAGCATGGGCACCGCCGTGGGCGAAAAGATCACCCGCGCGGTGGAATTTGCCGCCAAGAAGGACCTGCCCCTGATCATCTTTTCCGCCAGCGGCGGCGCCCGCATGCAGGAAGGCATCTTCAGCCTGATGCAGATGGCCAAGACCAGCGCCGCCATCCAGCGGTTCCAGGCCAAGGGCGGGCTGTACATCAGCTACCTGACCCACCCCACCACCGGCGGCGTCACCGCCAGCTTTGCCAGCCTGGGGGACATCACCCTGGCCGAGCCCGGTGCCCTCATTGGCTTTGCGGGCCCCCGGGTCATTGAACAGACCATCGGCCAGAAGCTGCCCCAGGGCTTCCAGCGGGCGGAATACCTGCTGGACCACGGCTTTGTGGACCAGGTGGTGCCCCGCAGCGAGATGAAAGCCACCCTGACCCGCATCCTCAAACTTCACACCCAAGGAAGGAAGCACGGCGCATGATCAAGGATATTCTGAAAGAGGTCGAGGACCTGGACGCGGCCATCACCGCCGCCCGGGAGGCAGGCGCCTCCCAGGACCCCGCCGACGAACTGCTGGGCAACGACGGCGCCGACACCCCCGACCTGGAAGCCATGGAAGCCCGCCGCACCGAGCTTTTGAACCAGTGCACCGACCTGACCGCCGCCGACCGGGTGTTCCTGGCGCGGCATCAGGGCCGCCCCCGCATCGATGAGTACATCGACGTGCTCTTCACCGATTTCTTTGAGCAGCGGGGTGACCGCCAGTGCCGGGAAGACCCCAGCATCCTGGGGGGCATCGCCCGGTACAAGGGCCTGCCGGTCACCGTCATCGGCCACCGCAAGGGCTCCAACACCGAGGAGAACCTCCGGTTCAACTTCGGCATGCCCGGACCGGAAGGCTACCGCAAGGCCCTGCGCCTGATGAAGCAGGCGGAAAAGTTCGGCCGTCCCATCATCACCTTCATCGACACCCCCGGCGCCTACCCGGGCAAGGAGGCGGAGGAGCGGGGCCAGGGCGAGGCCATCGCCCGCAACTTGGCCGAGATGAGCGGCCTGACCGTGCCGGTGATCTCGGTTGTCACCGGCGAGGGCAGCAGCGGCGGCGCCCTGGGCCTGGGCGTGGCCAACCACATCCTCATGCTGGAAAACGCCGTCTACTCGGTGCTCAGCCCCGAAGGCTTTGCCAGCATTTTGTGGAAGGATTCCTCCCGCAGCGGGGAAGCCTGCGACATCATGAAGCTCACCGCCCATGACCTCAAGCAGGACGGCATTGTGGAGGAGGTCATCCCCGAACCCCTGGGCGGCGCCCAGCGGGACCACAAGGCCCTGTTCACCGCCCTGGACGCGGCGCTGGAACGCCACCTGACCCAGCTGTGCAAGCTGAATGGCAAGGCCCTGGCCGAACAGCGTTACAAAAAGTACCGTCAGATCGGTTTGTGACATAGATACGAGGGAAAGTATGAAAGGTTTGCAGCTGATCGCCACCGGCGGGGCCCTGCCCGGCCGCCTGGTGACCAACGAGGATTTGAGCCAGCTGGTGGATACCAGCGATGAATGGATCACCACCCGCACCGGCATCCGCCAGCGGCATTTCTGCGCCGAAGGCGAAACCGCCACCACCCTGGCGGTGGCGGCGGCACGGCAGGCGCTGGCGCGCAGCGGTCTTGCCCCGGAGCAGATCGGCTGCTGTGTCTGCGGTACTTTGTCGGCCCAATACGCCACCCCCAGCACCGCCTGCCTGGTCCAGAAGGAACTGGGCCTGCCCCAGGATATCCCGGTGCTGGACGTGAACGCCGCCTGCTCCGGCTTCATCTACGGGGCCGGAGTGGCCCGGGGCCTGCTGGCCATGCGGGAGAACGACACCCGCCGGTACGCCCTGGTCATCGGGTGCGAACAGCTGTCCCGCCTGATGGATATGACCGACCGCAGCACCTGCGTCCTCTTCGGGGACGGGGCCGGGGCGGCGGTCTTTGAACTGGCCGACGACGACGGCTTTGCCATCGACCTGGGCGCCCGGGGGGATATGGCCATCACCACCCCCGCCGGCGGGCCCATCGGCATGGACGGCAGGGCGGTCTTCCGGTTCGCGGTGGACGCTTTGCCCCGCACCCTGCACGCGGTGCTGGAAGCTTCCGGCAAGACGCTGGAGGACCTGGACTGGGTGGTCTGCCACCAGGCCAACAGCCGCATCATCGACCACTGCGTCAAGAAACTGGGGGCCGACCCCGCCAAATTCTACAAAAACATGGACCGCCACGGCAACACCAGCGCCGCCAGCATTCCGGTGGCGCTGAACGAACTGGCCGAACAAGGCCGCCTGACCCCGGGCATGCGCATCGCCTGCATCGGCTTCGGCGGCGGGCTGACCTGGGGCGGCATGCTCATCACGGTGAAAGGAAGGGCTGTATGAAACTGCTGAACGAGATTCTGGGCACCAAATACCCCCTGATCCAGGGCGGCATGGCCAACATTGCCACCGGCGAATTTGCCGCCGCCTGCTCCAACGCGGGCGCCCTGGGGCTCATCGGCTCCGGCGGCATGAACGCCGACAGCCTGCGGGAGAACATCCGCAAGGCCAAGCAGCTCACCGACAAGCCCTTCGGCGTGAACATCATGCTCATGCACCCCCAGGCGGACGAGTTCGCCAGGATCGTGGTGGAGGAAGGGGTCCGCTTTGTCACCACCGGCGCCGGCAACCCCGGCAAGTACATGGAAAGCTGGAAGACCGCCGGCATCACCGTCATGCCGGTGGTGGCCGCCGCCGTGCTGGCCAAGCACCTGGTCAAATGCGGCGCCGACGCCCTCATCGCCGAAGGCACCGAGAGCGGCGGCCATGTGGGCGAGATGGCCACCATGGCCCTGGTCCCCCAGGTGGTGGACGCGGTGGACGTGCCGGTGATCGCCGCCGGCGGCATCGCGGACGGCCGCCAGCTGGCCGCCGCCTTTGCCCTGGGTGCCTGCGGCGCCCAGATCGGCACCTGCCTGCTGGTCAGTGAGGAATGCCCCATCCATCCCAACTACAAGGCCGCCCTGCTCAAGGCCAAGGACAGCGATACCATCGTCACCGGCCGCATCGGCGGCACCCCCGTCCGGGTGCTGAAGAACCGGATGAGCCGGGAGTATGTCCGCCAGGAAAAGGCGGGCGCCGACAAGATGGAGCTGGAAAAGTACACCCTGGGCAGCCTGCGCCGTGCCGTCTTTGAGGGCGACACCGACACCGGCAGCCTGATGGCCGGCCAGGTGGCGGGCATGCTCAAGGAAGTGCGCCCGGTGGCCGCCATTCTGGATGATCTGATGGCCGACTGCCGCACCCGTCTGGGGGAAGTGGCCGCCATCCAGCTGTGAAAAAAGGAGATTGCATCATGAAACTTGCGTTCCTGTATGCCGGTCAGGGCAGCCAGCACGCCGGGATGGGCGCCGATCTGTACGAAGCCTCCCCGGTGTTCAAGCAGGTCTTTGATGAGGCCGCCCAGGGCCTGGACTTTGACCTGAAGACCACCTGCTTCACCGACCCCGAGGGGGTCATCAGCCAGACCCAATACACCCAGCCCTGCATGGTGGCCTTCGCCGTGGGCGTCACCGCCATGCTGGCCGCCGAGGGCATCCGCCCCGAATACGCCGCGGGCCTGTCCCTGGGCGAATACTCCGCCCTGGAATGTGCGGGCGTCTTTGACGCCAGGACCGCGGTGGAGCTGGTGGCCTTCCGCGGCAAGGCCATGGCCAAGGCCTCCGAGGGGCTGGAATGCGGCATGACCGCCGTGCTCAAGCTGGACCGGGAAGCCCTCCAGAGCTGCTGCGACGAGGCCTCTTCTCTGGGCGTGGTGCAGATCTGCAACTACAACTGCCCCGGCCAGCTGGTCATCGGCGGCGAGAAGGCCGCCGTGGACAAGGCCGCCGAGCTGGCCCTGGCGGCGGGCGCCAAGCGCTGCCTGCCCCTGAAGGTCAGCGGCCCCTTCCACACCAGCCTGATGCACCCGGCGGGGGATGCTCTGGCCGAAAAGTTCCGGACCATCGACTTCCAGCCCATGGAACTGCCGGTGCTCTTCAACTGCCTGGGCCATGAGATGAATGCGGGAGATTCCATCCCCGCCCTGCTGGAAAAGCAGGTGCAGAGCAGCGTCTACCTGGAGGACACCATCCGCCGTCTGGCCGAGCTGGGCGTGGATACCGTCGTCGAGGTAGGCCCGGGCAAGACCATCTCCGGCTTTGTAAAAAAGACCGTGGGCAGCGCCATCACCTGCCTGAACATCGAGACGATGGCCGACTTCACCGCCGCCGTCGCCGCCCTCAAGGAGGCCCGGGCATGAGCGAAGCTGAGAACATCCGCCGCGCCGCCCTGGTCACCGGGGGCGGGCGGGGCATCGGTCGGGCCATCTGTCTGGCCCTGGCCGCCCAGGGCTACAACGTGGCGGTGAACTACGCCGCCAGCTCCGCCGCCGCGGAGCAGACCGCCGCCGACTGCCGCGCTTACGGCGTGGAGGCCGTGGCCCTGCAGGGGGACGTCACCGACCCCGCCGCCTGCCAGACCCTGGTGGATACGGCGGCCAAGACCTTCGGCCGTCTGGACGTGCTGGTGAACAACGCCGGCGTCACCGCCGACAAGCTGATCCTGCGCATGCAGCCGGAGGATTTCGACAAGGTCATCAACGCCAACCTGAAGGGCGCCTTCTTCTGCTGCAAGGCCGCCTGCAAGCTGATGATGCGCCAGCGGTACGGCCGCATCGTCAACATCAGCAGCGTGGTGGGCCTGCACGGCAACGCGGGTCAGGCCAACTACGCCGCCAGCAAGGCGGGGCTCATCGGCCTGACCAAGAGTCTGGCCAAGGAGTTCGCCGCCCGGAATGTCACCGTCAATGCGGTGGCCCCCGGCTTCATCGCCACCGACATGACCAACGCCATGACCGACGCCGCCAAGCAGGCGGCCATGGCCGGCATCCCGGCGGGGCGCATCGGCGCGGCGGAGGATGTGGCCCATGCGGTGGCCTTCCTGGCCGGCGACAACGCCGCCTACATCACCGGACAGGTGCTGTGCGTGGACGGCGGGATGGGCATGTAAAAGTCAAAAGGGGGCACAGGCGCGCACGGCTGCGCCTGACGCGCCCGTTCCCCCTCTTTGGAATCCCCCTCGACAAAATTTTACGCCGAACCGCGCACTCGCCGCACAGCGGCTCGCACACAATTCGGCGCAAAATTTCCCTGGCGGTGTCAGGGTCGTCGGCGCATGTCCGCCGACCCTGACTGATTTGAAAAACGCGGGCATTGCGGGCCCGCGGAACCCATCGTTTTGGCACTGAGGTAATTTGTATATAAAGGATAGCGAGGTTTCCCATGGAAAAACGCAGAGTCGTCATCACCGGCCTGGGCACGGTCAACCCCACCGGCAACACGGTGGCCGAAAGCTGGGCCGCCATCAAGCAGGGAGTGTGCGGCGTGGGGCCCATCACCCACTACGACACCACCAACAGCAAGGTCAAGGTAGCCGCCGAAGTCAAGGACTTCGACCCCGCCGTGCGCGTGGACAAGCGGGAAGCGCGCAAGATGGCCCGCTTCACCCAGTTTGCGGTGGCCGCTGCCGCCGAGGCCATGGCCGATTCCGGCATTGATATGGAAACCACCGACGCCAGCCGGTTCGCCACCATCATCTCCAGCGGCATCGGCGGCCTGCCCACCATCGAGGAGGAGCACGCCAAGGGCGAAGCCAAGGGTTTTGACAAGGTCAGCCCCTTCTTTGTGCCCATGTCCATCGCCAACATGGCGGCGGGCCAGGTGGCCATCCGCTTCGGCCTCAAGGGCATGTGCACCAGCCCGGTCACTGCCTGCGCCGGCGGCACCAACGCCATCGGCGACGCCTTCCACCGCATCCGGGACGGGTACGAGGACCTGGCCATCTGCGGCGGCGCCGAAAGCTGCATCAGCCCTCTGGGTGTGGGCGGCTTCACCAGCATGAAGGCCCTGAACACCACCGAGGACCCCACCCGCGCCTCCATCCCCTTTGACGCGGAGCGGGGCGGCTTTGTCATCGGCGAGGGCGCCGGCATGCTGATCCTGGAAGAGCTGGGCCATGCCCAGGCCCGGGGCGCCAAGATCTACGCCGAGGTGGTGGGCTACGGCGCCAACTGCGACGCCTACCACTTCACCGCTCCCGCCCCCGGCGGGGTGGGCGGTGCGGACTGCATGCGTCTGGCCCTGAAGGACGCCGACCTGGCCCCCGAGGCCATCGGCTACATCAACGCCCACGGCACCAGCACCCACCTGAACGATTCCTGCGAGACCGCCGCCATCAAGGCGGTGTTCGGGGAGCACGCCTACAAGCTCCATGTGTCCAGCACCAAGTCCATGACCGGTCACCTGCTGGGCGCCGCCGGCGGGGTGGAGGGCATCTTTACCGCCCTGGCCCTGCACGAAGGCTACCTGCCCGCCACCATCGGCCTGCAGGTCCCCGACCCGGAATGTGACCTGGACTACCTGCCCAACCAGGGTCTGGAAGAACAGGTGGACTACGCCCTGAGCGACAGCCTGGGCTTCGGCGGACACAACGCCGCCGTCATCTTCAAGCGCTGGGAGGGCTGAAACCATGGCCATTGTTGCAAATGATCCGCCGCGGGTGCTTTCGGCCTCCCAGATCGCGGAAATCCTGCCCCACCGCTACCCCTTTGCCCTGGTGGACCGCATCACCGACTACCAGCCCGGCCAGTGGGCCCGGGGCATCAAGTGCGTGAGCATGAACGAACCCTTTTTCCAGGGGCATTTTCCCGGTCAGCCGGTGATGCCCGGGGTGCTCATTCTGGAAGCCCTGGCCCAGTGCGGCGCCGTGGCCGCCCTCAGTGAGGAGGGCGCCAAAGGCAAGCTGGCGCTGTTCGGCGGGGTGAAGAACGCCCGGTTCCGCCGTCAGGTGGTGCCCGGGGACGTGCTGACCCTGGAATGTGAACTGGTGGAACGCCACGGGCCTGTGGGCGTTGGCAAGGCGACGGCCTGGGTGGACGGTGTGCGCGCCGTCAACGCCGAGCTGACCTTTGCCATCGTCGACCGGGAGAACGCCCAGTGACCACACAGGGCTGTTCAATCGCGCCGAAACATGGTATACTGACCTGTAAGGATACAAAACAGATCCTGGCGGCCATACGTCTGCGCCGCGCCCGCGGCACGGCGTCCCGCGCCCCCGATCCCCAGGAGGTTTTTGCCATGCTGGACCAGGCCTTTGAACAGGTGTATACCAAGTTCAAGCTGCACTTTTACAAACAGGTTTTCAACAAGTTTGCCACCCGCGAAGCCACCTTGACCACCGTAGAATCCTTCTGCATGGAGGTCATCATGGCGCTGGGCAGCCCGACCATCGCGGAGTTTTCCAACATGATGAACCTGTCCACCCCCAACGCCGCCTACAAGATCAACAATCTGGTGAAGAAGGGGTATGTGAAGAAGGTGCAGTCGGAGACCGACAAGCGCGAATACCACCTGTACCCCACCCGCAAGTACATTGATTATTACAGCATCAGCTATGCCTATCTGCAGAAGGTGGTGGACCGGGCCAAGCAGCGGTTCACCATGGAGGAACTGCAGAGCCTGGAGCGGATGCTGCGCATCGTCTCGGACGAACTCATGCCCGAGATTCCGCTGCCTGCCCGTTCGACCGAGGCAAAGCCGGAATAAATTCTTTCTTTTGACATTCTCATCTCTATTCTCTCTTCAAATAAGGCAAAGGCTCCCCGTCAAGGGGAGCCTTTCGTAGTTGTATGGCAGAATGCCGGATAGTTATCGCTTTTTGACAGGCGGCAGTCTGCCGGGGTAACGGCATCTAGCCGGATAGTTGTTCCTTTTTGGCGTCAAAAAGGAACCGAAAAACCGCCACCGTTTCGAGGCGGTGGACGCCGACCAGGGCTGCGG
>PPYE01597821.1_pt1 | contig 16266 bp, 17 predicted proteins | sample 1559881 | NCBI WGS metagenome assembly PPYE01 (sample SAMN08240022, study PRJNA423297) | Human gut metagenome, whole genome shotgun sequencing project. | reverse complement strand
GAAATCAAACGACGAAACCGACGGTAAGACTTGGTCGGCACTTGGAAACCTTCCAAGCGATTAAAGAATATGCGGATGAGTATGAAGAGGTTTCTATCAGCCACTTGTGCCATATTCTAAAGGTATCTCGCTCAGGCTATTACAAGTGGTTACAACATCAAGAAACAACTTCTGAACAGGAAAATTTAGGCTTGATGGATATCATCAAGAAACTTCATAGCCAGCATAATGGTATTCTTGGTTATCGTCGTATGACGCTATTTGTCAATCGCAAGCTTGAAACAAACTACAACAAGAAGCGGATTCGACGCTTGATGCACATTCTAGGTCTACGTTCCATTATCAGAAGAGCCAAGGGCTATTGTACTAAAACTAGCTTTGTCAATGTAGAGGACAACATTCTCAATCGTAATTTTACATTGCCCCTCTTGAAATGAGGAACAAGGCCGTCGCCTAATATTTTATTATTTCATTGTCCACTTGACAGGGAGCTATTCATATTAAAAGATAGTTTTGTGTTTACTTGTTTCCTGTGAAGAAATTAAGGATATGATTCCACCAAACTTTTAAGAAGAAGCTTTTCTTAATGGACTGGTTGGCTGTGACATCAACTTGAGGTGGATCAGAAATATAACTTGTTCCTACGAGATCTTTATCATCATAGATTGCTGTTCCAATGGTATCTCCTTTTTTGATAGGAGCCGTCACGGTTTTGGCTTGGATTTTTACTGAATCATTTCGGCTATTTATTTTTTGGACGACTGTAAGATCTGATTCGAGCCTAGCAGAGATGGTTTTTCTGTCTCCATCGGCTACCTTGATATCATTTTTCTTGACGATTTGTCCATTAGTGTTGAGGGTTTTGATTTCCCAGTTTTGTGTCACATAATCTAGCAACTCATTTGTGGCTGTGAAACGTGCAGATTCATCGTCCCCACCATTGTACGCATTCATAACGACTGTAATCAAGCTCATGCCATTTTCATTGGAGTGGGCTACGAAGGATGCCCCAGCTAGTTCAGTTGTTCCAGTCTTAAGCCCATCAACCCCCTCACGGTAGTTTTCTTGGCCTTCTAACATATAGTTGTGGGTAGTCAATTTGTTGTCACCCTCGAAATCAACCTCGGTTTGTTTGGTGATTTCGAGTACTTGGGGATAGTCTTTGATGAGATGGTCTGCGATAATCGCAATATCTAGAGCACTCATGGTATTTTCGTCATCTGGTTTAGAGCCAGGATAACGGTTATCTCCTAGATATTTATTGTTCAGACCTGAAGCGTTAAATAATTTAGCATCTGTAATTCCCCATTCTTTTAGTTGGGCTGTCATAGTGTCAACAAAGGTACTCTCTGTTCCTGAGATTTTTTCAGCTAGAGCAATTGCTGCACTGTTGGCACTACTAATGAGGGTGGCATCTAAGAGTTGTTTGACAGTATATTTTCGAGAGTCTAGTGGGACGTTTGAAACTTCTGAATCAACTGTTAAGTTGAATGGATAATCTGAGATACCTACCTCAGTGTCCCAAGTAATTTTACCTTGATCAACAGCTTTGTAGACCATGTAGGCTGTCAGGATTTTCGTCATTGAAGCAACACCATCAGGAGTTGTAGCATCCTTTTCATAGAGCACTTTTCCTGTAGTGGTTTCGATAGCGATCGCATGTTTTGCAGCAACATTGAAGGAATCAGTCTGATCTTGTGCTAGGGCAGGTGTTGCTAGGCCTATTAAGATTAAGGCAATCATAATGATGTGTTGTAATTTTTTCATAGTCATTCCTTTGTCTCTCATAAGTGTTTATTATATCACAAAACCACTTTAATATCTGAAATCGAGAAAAGCTTGGAGCGCAACTTATGCCGAAGCTCTGCCATTTTCGACTATAATATGGTAAAATGGAAGTTATATCAAATGAATGATATAAAGTTGACCAGTTCATTTTTGTGGGGCTGGTTATGGATAAAAAGAGGGATCAAACATGGCTAAACAAACTTTTGAGATGACCTTTGAAGGACGCCCACTTGTTGTGGAAGTGGGACAGGTAGCCAAGCAGGCTAATGGTGCCGTTGTAGTACGTTATGGAGATACAACCGTATTGTCAGTAGCTGTTATGTCTAAAAAGATGGCAACTGCAGATTTCTTTCCTTTACAGGTTAATTATGAGGAAAAAATGTATGCGGCTGGTAAGTTCCCAGGAGGCTTTAGCAAGCGTGAGGGACGACCTTCGACTGATGCCACTTTGACTGCTCGTCTTATTGACCGTCCTATTCGTCCCATGTTTGCGGAGGGTTTTCGTAATGAAGTTCAAGTCATTAATACTGTTCTCTCTTATGATGAGAATGCTAGTGCGCCAATGGCCGCTATGTTTGGGAGTTCTTTAGCACTTTCTATTTCGGATATTCCTTTCAATGGTCCTATTGCTGGGGTTCAAGTGGCTTATGCAGCGGAAGATTTCATCATCAACCCAAGTGCATCAGATAAAGAAGTTTCACATTTAGACTTGATAGTGGCAGGTACCAAGGAAGCCATCAATATGGTAGAAGCAGGTGCTCAGGAATTGTCAGAGGACATCATGTTGCAAGCACTTTTGAAGGGACATGAAGCTATTCAAGAGTTGGTTGATTTCCAAAATTATATTGTTGCGGCTGTTGGTAAGGAAAAGGCTGAGGTTGAACTGTTCCAAGTGAATGCTGATTTGAAGGCTGAAATTGAAGCAGTTTATTATGATCAGTTAGCTAAGGCTGTTCAGGTGGAAGAAAAACTGGCGCGTGAGGCAGCAACCAAGGCTGTTAAAGAAGAGGTCCTCGCTTCTTATCAAGAACGTTTTGCAGAAGATGAGGATAAGGAAACCATTTTAGGTGAACGTGCCCTTGCTCAAGTTCTTCCAAGCGTTGAAGAGTTTCCATATGCTATCCGTTTGGTAGCTGAAGTCTTGGAGTCAAATGGTTCTTCTTCACAGGCTTCTATTTGTGCAGGCACTTTGGCTCTTATGGCCGGTGGGGTGCCGATTAAGGCACCTGTTGCGGGAATTGCCATGGGTCTTATTTCAGATGGAACCAACTACACTGTTCTAACCGACATTCAAGGTTTAGAAGATCATTTTGGTGATATGGACTTTAAGGTGGCTGGTACACGTCTAGGTATTACAGCTCTTCAGATGGATATTAAGATTTCAGGAATTACACCTGCTATTCTTGAGGAAGCTTTAGCTCAAGCTAAGGTGGCACGTTTTGAAATTCTTGATGTTATTGAGTCAGCGATTGCTGAACCACGTTCGGAATTGGCCCCAACAGCTCCTAAGATCGATAGTATTCAGATTCCTGTTGACAAGATTAAGGTTGTCATCGGTAAGGGTGGTGAAACCATTGACAAGATTATCGCTGAGACAGGTGTCACAATTGATATCGATGAAGAAGGACTCGTTCAGATTTTCTCTAGTGATCAGGATGCTATTGACCGTGCTAAAACAATCATCTCTGACCTTGTACGTGAAGCTAAGGTTGGCGAGGTCTACACCGTACCAGTTGTGCGTATTGAAAAGTTCGGTGCCTTTGTCCACCTCTTCAATAAGACTGATGCCTTAGTCCACATTTCAGAATTAGCTTGGAAACACACTGAGCATGTTGAAGATGTGGTTAAGGTTGGGGATATGGTAACCGTTAAAATTATCAAAATTGATGAAAAAGGTCGTGTTGATGCTTCAATCAAAACCTTGCTTCCTAAACCTGAAAAAAATGAAGACGGGGAAAATGGAGAAGAGCATCGTCACTGCTGTTGTTCTCATCATAAACCAGACCATCATAGTGAAAGTATGGAAGCACCGAAAAAAAGTGATGAATCAGAAACGAAAGAATAAATAGAAGAATGACAGAAAATCAAGAATTGCAAGCCTTTGATGAAACCTTGAGAGAGTTTTTAACGGAACCAGACCATTTTTTGACTAGTCTGTCCTTGGTTAATCACCTCCAACATACTCCGGTATTGGCAACTCAAAGCCTTTATGCAGTTGAAGTAGAAGGGAAGAAGGTTGTTCCTATCTTTACAAGTGAGCAGGATTTGCAAACCTTTAAAGATACTCAAGATAGTGCCAAAGAGCAGACTTGGGTAAAATGTTCAAGTTTAGATATTCTATCTCAGCTTGTTGAGGCAGAACTTTTTGGCCTTGCTTTTAACCTTAAAGAGGAGGGTGACTTCTCGAACACCACTCTTTTTGCAAGCAGTGAATTAATTCAATTCATCAACTATTTTACTCAGACTCTTAATAATCTTCTGGGTGAGAAAAATCAAAAGGCAGATCCTAAGGATAAGATTTATCTTGTTCCAGCCTTTGTTCACAAGCGCGAGGAAGATGGTCAGGATGACCGTTTCTTTGCGACTATGTCGAATGCAGAGGGGCAGAGCTATGTGCCTGTGTTTACAAACTTGACGAGCTTTGCTAAATGGTACGGGAGCGAGACTTTTGGTTTACCTTTCCGTAAGGCTAAAGGGACCATTCTGCAGTGGCCATTGGCAGAAATTTACCAGCCTTCAAGTGGCGAAAATGAGTTGGACAAGGTTCAAGGTGTTGTCATCAATCCTTTTGATGAGCATCCTGAGTTAGTCGATTGGGCTTATTTTGAGGATGATAGCAAGTAATCCTGGTATTATCAAACCTCTGAAAAAATAATAAGGCGACAGTAAACAATAATGATATAAGGAGTGACCTATATGGGGTGGTGGAAAGAAAGTATTGATATTGTAAAGAAAAATGATCCAGCGGCTCGGACAAGTTTGGAGGTTCTTTTAACCTATCCTGGTCTCAAAGCCTTGGCCGCTCATCGTATCTCACATTTTCTCTGGCGCCACAATTGTCGACTCTTAGCTCGTATGCATAGTCAATTTTGGCGATTTTGGACTCAGATTGAGATTCACCCTGGGGCTCAGATTGCTGAAGGTGTCTTTATTGATCACGGTTCTGGCCTTGTCATTGGTGAAACAGCTGTGGTTGAAAAAGGAGCTATGCTCTATCACGGTGTTACTTTAGGTGGTACTGGTAAAGATGTCGGAAAACGTCACCCAACCGTTCGTGAGGGTGCATTGGTTTCAGCCCATGCTCAGATTATTGGCCCTATTGAGATTGGAAAAAATGCCAAGGTAGGTGCAGGAGCTGTGGTTGTTGCCGATGTCCCAGAAGATGTTACGGTAGTTGGTGTCCCTGCTAAGGTCGTACGTGTTCACGGTAAAAAGGATGAAGAAGTGATTCATGACATTGAGGAAGGTCGTGAATACTATAGCGAAAAGCTAGAAGATCTTCTAAAAGCAGCTAGCTTTCACTCATCACGTCTATAAGGAAAGAAAAAGATGAGACTCTTTAGTTCAAAGGTGACTCGACTGACCGTTGTAGGTCCACTCGCTCTTGTTTACATTGCTTTACATAGAGGGGATTATAGCAGGACTGCTTTATGGTTTTGTATCTCTTTTTTGTGGGCTGGTATTGTCTACAAGCAACGTCACAAGTGAGACTTGAGTTGTGAAAAAATTGTTCAAAAGTAATCCTTTTTTGGTCTTTTATTTTATATAGTTGGGAGCTTTGTTTCTGCTTTGTTTCTTTTGGCTCAAGGTCTGCTAGTTGCGGCCATGGGGATTATCATTCTCGTTATACTCTTATGTTTATACTTAAACCATTTTAGGGATAAAAAATAGTCTCCAATTAATTGAAAGGAATCTCTAGTGATAAAAATTTATGATACAATGACACGTTCGCTCCGTGATTTCGTACCTTTGACAGAGAACACTGTCAATATGTATGTTTGCGGACCAACCGTCTACAATTATATTCATATCGGAAATGCCCGTTCAACAGTAGCTTTTGATACCATTCGTCGTTATTTTGAGTATCGTGGTTACACTGTTAACTACATTTCTAACTTTACAGATGTAGATGATAAGATTATCAAGGCGGCCAATGAAGTTGGTATTTCGACCAAAGAATTATCAGACAAGTTTATCACAGCCTTTATGGAAGATACCGCACAACTTGGAATCAAACCAGCAACACAAAATCCTCGTGTTATTAACTACATGGATGAAATCATTGCATTTGTATCAATCTTGATTGATAAAGGTTTTGCTTATGTTTCTGAAGGTGATGTATACTTCCGAGTAACTAAGTCAAACAATTATGCTAAATTAGCCAACAAGACCTTGGAAGATCTTGAAATTGGTGCTAGCGGACGTACGGATGCTGAGACAGATCGTAAGGAAGATCCTCTGGATTTTGCCCTTTGGAAAGCTGCCAAAGAAGGAGAGATTTCTTGGGAAAGTCCTTGGGGACCTGGACGTCCAGGCTGGCACATCGAATGTTCTGTTATGGCAACTGAAATCCTTGGGGATACTATCGATATCCATGGTGGAGGTGCGGACCTTGAGTTCCCACACCATACTAATGAAATCGCACAATCAGAAGCCAAGACTGGTAAGACCTTTGCTAATTACTGGATGCATAACGGTTTTGTCAATGTGGACAATGAGAAAATGTCAAAATCCTTGGGTAACTTTGTGACTGTTCATGATATGCTTAAGACGGTTGATGGGCAAGTGCTTCGCTTCTTCCTAGCGACACAACAGTATCGTAAACCAATTAACTTTACCGAGAAAGCTATCCATGATGCTGAAGTCAATCTCAAGTATTTGAAAAATACGCACAGTCTACCACTAACAGAAGAGGTAAGCCAAGCCGAATTGCAAGCTTATCTTGATGCTTTCCAGGCGGCTATGGATGATGACTTTAATACGGCAAATGGTGTGACTGTTCTGTTTGATATGGCTAAATGGATTAATTCAGGCAACTATGATGAAACTGTTAAAAATGCTTTTGAAAAAATTCTACAAGTCTTCGGTATTGTTTTCGAAGAAGAAACTCTTGATGAAGATATCGAAAAACTCATTGAAGAGCGTCAAGCAGCTCGTGCCAACAAGGACTTTGCGACAGCAGATCGTATTCGTGATGAGTTAGCTGCTCAAGGTATCAAACTTCTTGATACCAAGGAGGGCGTGAGGTGGACACGTGACTAAACACATTGATGTAAATCTTATTAATGGTATTGCACTCGCCTTTGAGGGAGATGCTGTTTATTCCTTATACATTCGCCGTCACCTGATTTTTCAAGGACAGACTAAGCCAAATCAATTGCATCGTCTAGCTACACGCTATGTTTCCGCCAAGGCTCAAGCTAGCCTCATTGAAAAAATGCTAGAGCGAGAGCTTTTGACTGAAAAAGAGCTGGACATCTACAAACGAGGTCGTAATGCTAAGAGTCATACCAAAGCTAAAAATACGGATGTTATTACCTATAAAATGTCAACAGGCTTCGAGGCAGTCATGGGTTATCTTCATATGACCGAGGATATCGACCGTCTAGAAGAGTTGGTTGCTTGGTGCATTGATGAAGTTGAAAAAGAAATCTAAAAATTCTGCTGAGAGCAGGATTTTTTGTTGTTTAAAATTCATCTAGATTGTGAAAAATAAACGATGTCTAAAAATCAAGATTGTTTGAGAATCAAAGTAATTCAGTGTTTTAACAATAAAAATAAGATAAAACTGATATTTAGAGGCTTTAAAATGAGGAAATTAAGGAGTGTCTGACACGTGTAATCCCGATACTATAACGTTTTTTAATAAAACTCTTTTAACAGAAAGTTAAAGAAGTCTATAATGTTAGTAAATGAGTCTATATCAAAAATGAGGAGGTGAATGAAATAGCTAAGGAAAAAGTTTTCTATACAACTTTTGTTGTTTTGATTTTGTCTAGTTTTATGTTGCAAACAGGTAAAGCAGACGAAGTTCAGGTGAAATCTGATGAAGCTAAAATAGATTATGTTAATAGTGAGGCATCAGCTCCGTAAGTTGATTTTTCTTCAGTTGAAGCCCAGGTAGAACCACCCAGTCAAGTAAGCTCAGTGGTAACCTCAACGTCACTGATGGTTTTCTCTTCATGTGAGACAGATGAGGCGCTTCTTGAGGTGCATTCTCAAGTTGATATTGTAGAAACGAGTGTTTCTATGGCTAAACCTCATTCAGAAGAGGCTCGTGTCCAGGCTCTTGGTGAGGACCGATCAGTAGCTGGATCTGAGCGAGGAGATTCAAGCCCAATATCTGAAGTGGCTTAAGAAACTGATAGATCTCTTGTATAGACAACTGCAGAAATAAGTCAGTTGGATAAAAGTATAGATTGAGAATTTGATCTATTCGTCAGAAGTAACCTTTACAGACGAACTTATCTCAGAGATTTCCGGAAACAGTTCAACAAGTGCAGGATCAATTGACATCTTACAAGCAGCAGGTAAAACCGTTACCCAGGCTGCGAGAAAGATTGCGGAATCAATTGCAGATCTAGATACAATTGGTAAGCAGACTTTGGCTGCTGCAAGGGTTGTTTTATTTCTTCTAGTGCTTTACCTAGCGGAAATTACATTTATTTAATAGGCTTTGCCCTCGTAAGAGTGCTTTTTTTATGATAGAATGGGCATATGAAAACAACTAAAGAATCAATCCTAGACATTGTTTATGGTGTGCATGCTGTAACGGAGAGTCTAGAAGCTAATACTGGAAACAAACTCTATATTCAAGACGATCTTCGAGGGAAAAATGTGGATGCTATTAAGGCCTTGGCAGCTGAAAAGAAGGTTTCCATCTCTTGGACACCAAAGAAAACCTTGTCTGATATGACAGGTGGGGCTGTTCATCAAGGTTTCGTCCTTCGTGTGTCAGAGTTCGCTTACTCTGATCTCTCAGTTATTATGGATAAGGCTGAGCAAGAGGAGAACCCTCTGATTCTCATTTTAGATGGACTTAATGATCCTCATAACTTTGGTTCTATCCTACGAACGGCTGATGCTACTCAGGTGACAGGAGTTATTATTCCCAAGCATCGTGCTGTAGGGGTAACACCTGTCGTTGCCAAGACATCAACAGGGGCGGTGGAGCATATTCCGATTGCAAGAGTGACTAATCTTAGCCAAACCCTTGATAAGCTAAAAGAAGCAGGTTTTTGGGTATTTGGTACAGATATGGATGGTACAGCATCTCATAAATGGAACACAGCTGGCAAGCTTGCTCTTATCATTGGTAATGAAGGTAAGGGGATCTCTGCTAACATCAAGAAACAAGTTGATGAGATGATTACTATTCCTATGGGTGGCCATGTGCAGAGCCTAAATGCCAGTGTGGCAGCTGCGGTTCTTATGTATGAAGTTTATCGAAACCGATTGTAACTATGAAAAAAAGAATACTTCTGGTTGATGGTTATAATATGATTGCCTTTTGGAAAGAAACCCGTCAACTCTTTAAGATCAATCAGCTTGACGAAGCTCGTGAAACACTGCTTCGTAAGCTTAATCATTATGCCAACTTTGAGCATATTGATATCATCTGTGTGTTTGATGCCCAGTTTGTTCCAGGGAATCGTCAGCGCTATGATCAGTACCGTGTCAGTGTTATTTTTACTGAGGAAGACGAGACAGCTGATAGCTATATTGAGCGCTCAGCAGCCGAGATGAATACTATTCAAAATCTAGTTGAAGTAGCAACTAGCGACTTAAATGAACAGTGGGGCATCTTTTCTCAAGGAGCTTTACGTGTTTCAGCACGTGAGTTGGAGGAGCGTGTTAATACCGTTAAGTCGGATTTAGACAAGATGTCAGCACATATTGACTTAACAACCCCCAAGTTACGTCCATGGGACGAAACACAATTAGGAAAATTACAGAACCTTTTAAATGAAATAAAATAGAGGGATATATGACATTTAAAATTTTGACAGATTCAACAGCAGATCTAGATGAAAGATGGGCTCAGGAGAATGATGTTGAACTTATTGGTCTAACCATTACGCTCGATGATATTACTTATGAGACCGTTGGCCCCAATCGATTAACGAGTGACCGTCTGTTGGAAGCTATGAAAGAAGGAGGTCAACCGACCACAAGTCAGGTGAATGTAGGTCAATTTGAAGAGGTTTTTCGTCGTCACGCTCAAAATGGTGATGATCTCCTTTATCTGGCCTTCTCATCAGTGCTTTCAGGTACTTATCAAAGTGCTGTTATGGCGCGTGACATGATTTTGGATGAGCATCCAGAAGCTGTCATTGAGATTGTAGATACCCTGGCGGCAGCAGGTGGAGAAGGTTATCTCTCTATCTTGGCGGCAGAAGCTCGTGACCAAGGTAAGAGTTTAGCCAAAACGAAAGCCATGATTGAGGACATTCTGCCACGTTTACGAACTTATTTCTTAGTTGATGATCTCTATCATCTTATGCGTGGGGGCCGTCTTTCTAAGAGCTCAGCAATTATTGGTAGTTTGATTAATATCAAGCCTCTTCTTTGGCTAGACGATTCGGGTAAGTTGGTTCCTTTGGCTAAAATCCGTGGACGTAAAAAAGCCATTAAAGAAATGGTGTTGTATGCTACTCAGGATATTGGACATAGCACAGCGATTGTCGCTTATGCTAATGATTTAGAAGCTGCTGAGAATCTAAAAGAACAATTGTTAACAGTTAACGGCATTGAGCAAGTTCTTATTATGCCACTAGGTCCAGTTATTTCTACCCACGTCGGACCAGGGACATTAGCCATCTTTACGATTGGTGAGAAAGCTAGATAAAGTTAAAGTAAAAAGAGTAGTAAAATGCTGCTCTTTTATTGTAAAATGGGACTGTCAGGTGAATTTGACACGATGTAAAGGCACCTTAGCTAATATGTCAAGGATATTGGATAGTGTTTCAAAACGAAAAAGGAGATAATGTACTCGTTACGTCAGTAGCGAAAGGAGAGTTTTATAATGAATATCAACGAATTAAGAAAAAAGAATAATCTTAGTCAAGATGGGTTTGCTAATTTATTCCATGTATCTAGACAAACGGTTTCTAGTTGAGAAAATGGGAAAAGTTATCCCGATGTTGAAATGCTCATTAAAATTAGTCAACACTTTGGAATCTCAGTTGATGACTTAGTCAAAAATGAAATGCAATTGACGACTAACAACAAATCCAAGACGAACTCTCGCTTATGGTTGATTGCTCTACCAATTTTTGTCCTCATTTGTGTAATAGCTGTTGGTAGGAATAAACACAATAGCCAATCAGTTAATTTTTCCATGAAAGATGATAAAACTTATAAAAGTAATGATGCGGCACAAACCTCTCTGACAGTGGCTAAAGGATATTTTACAGTTCCAAAAGCTGGTAAATTAGAGGTCAAGGTTAATGCGACGACAGATAATGGCAACCTTCACCTAACTATCGTAGATAATAATCATCATCACTATTATCAAATAGATGGTGATGACTTAAAAGATTCACAAAAGCTCTATTTTAAAAGTGGAGACTATTGTATTCGCATTACAGCCGATGCTTATACAGAAAAAGTTGTTAGTTTGGATTACAATATTAAAGTTAATAGTTAGTGACTTGTTTGAAAAAGCACATGAAATCTTTCATTGCTTTATTTATAGGCTTTATTTATAGCTAGCCATAAGAAAATTTTATACCTGATTTCCTCCATATTCGACTGATGAAGTGATATAATTTTTTAAATCAAAGGAGGAAAAGACATGGCTTTGACTTATGCTGTACTTGGAAGTGGTGCAATGGGACTACGTTTTGGGCTGCTATTAAAAGAACACCTCGGTGCTCAAGTGGATTTTATTGATACGTGGGAAGAGCAAATCGACACGGTTAGAAAACAAGGTGGTGTTTATCAATCACGTGATGGTAAAAATCGTCATCTGATTCCAATTAGCATTCAGACACCAGAAGAATACCAAGGGAAACCAGATGTTTTTATCATTTTTGATAAACAAATGCATTTGTCACAGTTGCTCGAACGAAGTAAGCATTTCTTCCACGAAAATCAATATGTTTTCACAGGAATGAATGGCATGGGACATATCGAGAAAATCAATCGCTATTTTGTGCCTGAAAAAGTTTTAGCAGGAACTTGTCTGATTGGAACGGTCTTGAAAGACGCAGGAGATGTTGATTTTATTGGAAAAGCAGGTGCTGGTTCTATTAATATTGCCGCTCAATCAGGGACGGTCGATGATGTTCAAAAGCAGATAATAACTGAATTTGAAGCCTCAAACCTCAATCCAAATCTGACTGATAATTTTTTAGGAACACTTTACACAAAAGTTGTGTTCAATTCTGTCATCAATACCATTTGCACCCTTTTTGAAATTCGTATGGGACAATTCATTGATTATGAAGGTGCCGAAAAACTAGGACGTCAATTAATTGATGAAGCTTATAACGTTGCCGAATTAGCGGGCATTACTCCTCTGAATAGTCGTGATGAAGAATGGGAGACTATTCGGTATGTTAGCGCGGAAACAAGCCCTCTGCATTATCCGTCAATGTACCAAGATATGAACAAAGGACGTCAGACAGAAGTTGATTATATCAATGGTTATATCTATGATTTAGGCAGGACTTATAATTACCAAGCAAAAACGCATGACTTTTTACGCCACTTAGTTCACTTAGCAGAAAATACCCGTAAATTCCGCTAAGCGTTTTCTATGAAAAAGAAGAAAAAATCGCTAAAAAACTTAGAAAAGATGGTAGGTAAGTGTTGCCTTGGACTTGTTTTTTTGATATTATGTTAAACGGTATTGTTTACCCCATTTGAAAGGCCCCGGAACCTTCCAAATATACTTTTCGATGGGAAGGGACACCCATCACTCGTAAACAAAAATCGAACTATATATAGGAGAAATCATGAACAAAACAACATTTATGGCTAAACCAGGCCAAGTTGAACGTAAATGGTATGTCGTTGACGCAACTGATGTGCCACTTGGGCGTCTTTCTGCAGTAGTTGCTAGCGTACTTCGCGGAAAAAACAAACCAACTTTCACACCACACACTGATACAGGTGATTTCGTAATCGTTATTAATGCTGAAAAAGTTAAATTGACTGGTAAAAAAGCAACTGATAAGATCTACTACACTCACTCAATGTACCCAGGTGGTTTGAAACAAATCTCAGCAGGTGAACTTCGTTCTAAAAACGCTGTTCGTTTGATCGAAAAATCAGTTAAAGGTATGCTTCCACACAATACTCTTGGACGCGCACAAGGTATGAAATTGAAAGTCTTCGTTGGCGGTGAGCACACTCACGCTGCACAACAACCAGAAGTACTTGATATCTCAGGACTTATCTAATTCTAAGAGGAAAGGAGCACTAATATAATGGCACAAGCACAATATGCAGGTACAGGACGCCGTAAAAACGCTGTTGCACGCGTACGTTTGGTTCCAGGTACTGGTAAAATCACTGTTAACAAAAAAGATCTAGAAGAATACATCCCACACGCAGACCTTCGTCTCGTTATCAACCAACCTTTCGCAGTTACTTCAACTGAAGGTTCATACGACGTACACGTTAACGTTGTAGGTGGTGGATACGCTGGTCAATCAGGTGCGATCCGTCACGGTATCGCTCGTGCACTTCTTCAAGTAGACCCAGACTTCCGCGATTCATTGAAACGCGCTGGACTTCTTACTCGTGATGCACGTATGGTTGAACGTAAGAAACCAGGTCTTAAGAAAGCTCGTAAAGCTTCACAATTCTCAAAACGTTAATCAATACGATTATATCAACGTTTCAAGACATTCAAGATTTTTATCTTGGATGTCTTTTTTTTGTTGAAATTTATAAAGTTCACCCCAAAATTCACCCCATGTTCACCCTATTATTTTTTTAAGCTTCTATATGCAATATCTCCAGCAGTTTGATTTACTATATTTTTGTGTTAACATAGGTCTTTGTAATTTGTTTATCACTATGAGTTAATGCCTCGGAAATAATTTCTAGGGGAACGCCAGATTTTCTTGCAAGAGTGGCACCTGTGTGTCTTAACTTATGTGGTGAAGCAGGGGATAGTTCTGGATGCCTACGTCTGACAGAATTCATTCTATAGTTGAGGTAATCTGTATGAAGTGGAAGGTTGATATTATTGGATCGGTCATTATAGGTAAACACAAACTGCTTTTGAGTCTGGTGTAAACCAAATAGTTTTAATTCCTTATTATGAAACGGTTTACTTTACGGAGGAGTTGGCGCATGACTTTGCCTCATGGGTGTCTGGAGATTCTATGGAGCCAAAGTATCACAATGGTTCAGTTGCTCTCATTCGTGAAACAGGTTTTGACTATGATGGTGCCGTATATGCTGTGGTATGTAATAGTCAAACATACATTAAGCGAGTATATCTTGAAGCAGAGGGTCTACGTCTAAAGTATAAGGATATCTTTAGTTATGTTTCTGGTGGTGTAACATCTACAGGTTGTTGTAAAGATTAGTTTTATAATTGATTGAATAAGGCAGGTATACGGGGAGATTTTATGGAAAACAAAAAAAACATTTGTACAAATTGTGGCAAAGAATTAGATGATTCTAGTATCTTTTGCCCTCATTGCGGCACAAAACAAACCTCTGTAGATGAAACATCTTCAGAAACAATCGAAACTAAAACACCTTCTTCTGTGTCTAAATTTAATGACAATATGAAGAATATTATGGGTAAATATCATCTTATTCCTAGTGATATTATAGCTGTCTTAGGTGCAGTTATTACTCTTCTGGGTGTTTATGTCTTTCATTTCTTTGATGTAAACATACCACTTCTAGGGCATATGAGTTCAACTCTAGCAGGAAGTATGAAATTTGTTAAGCAATTACTTGAGCTAGGTGAATCTCTGGGAGGGACTTCTTCTGTCTCTGGTGAAGTATCATCAATGATTCATCAATTACAATTCTTTGTAGCAGCAATGACAGTATTTCCAATCATTGTCATAGTTTGTACTTTTATCAATAAAAAAATCTCAAAAACTATTGGTAGTGTAGTTGCCCTACTTGTAACTATTTTATATTTCATCTTCAATGCCAAAGTCCAATCTGCAATTGCATCATCTGCAGACTCAAAAGATCTAATTAATTCGATGTTTGGCCCGGCAGGTTCAATAATCATGGTTGGGTTGCTTATCATGCTTGGTGGCTCTTGTTACTCACTCTATAGCTTTTTCAAGAAAAATGGTGAGAAAATTAATATTGACTTTTCTAAAATTACTAAGAAACAATGGATGATTGGTGGAGGAATTATTGGATTAATCATTATTATCTTTGGAGTTTTTGCGGTTATTAATAATATGCAAAAATCTGTTATGAACGATGTAAAGGTTGAATTTTCAGGGTATAATCACCAAGGACGAGCAAGACTTTCAGGTAACTTCCAAGATAAAATTTCTGATATCATGAATAAGAAAAAAGACATGAGCGCTTCAGATATTTCAGTTGATCTTAATAAATCTTCTGGTCTATCTAATGGTGACAAAGTAACTGTTAGAATCTCTTCAACTTTGAAAAAAAGTCCAGTTAAAACTGAAACAAAAACTTTCACTGTCTCAGGACTAAAAAAATCAACAAGCTATACTATTGACAGCCTATTAAAATCTGTTAAGTTTAATGGCTTTAATCACTATGGACAAGTTGAATATGATGAAGATATTTTTAGTACTACTGACGAAAATACAGAGCTTTCAAATGGTGACAAGGTAACTTTAACATTATCAAACGACTATATTGATCAAGAATCTTTAAACGGAAAAGTACTAAAAGGGACTAAATCAAAAGCAGTTGAAGTATCTGGTCTCAAAGATACTGTACAACCTTCAAATCTCAATGATTTACTTAACCAAACAGATTCCGTTGCACGTGACGATAACAAATCAAGTTCTTGGTCTACTTATACTGTGACACGTCAAGATAGCTATTTTGTTGGAAAAGATATTACTAATTCTTGGTATACTGATAGTTATGATACTGCAGGAAAGTTCTCAGTACTTACGATTTATAAAATTGATGAAAAATCAGATAGTACAACTGAACCTTCTAAATATAAAGTATATGGCTATTCTGGTTTGACACTTAAAGATAATAAGGTCGATATTTCTAGCTTAAGTAGTAATAATGAGTATTCAGATTATCAAACCTTCAATAGTATTCAAGAAGCTCTTGATTCACTTAAAACTGATTATCCTAGCATTTCTAAAATGAACTGATTAAAAATTTTAATTTAAATATTTCTGGTTACCCATCAGAGTCTTGTTTGAAACCTGAAATTATATTATAGGTTCTGTTGCAAAGGTTAAAAATAGATACTGTCAATAATTATGTGTAAACACTCAAGTAGAGTTGAAGAATGTTAATCAAATAAGCTTTCAAGTGTGTCAG
>PPYE01483350.1_pt1 | contig 16269 bp, 10 predicted proteins | sample 1559881 | NCBI WGS metagenome assembly PPYE01 (sample SAMN08240022, study PRJNA423297) | Human gut metagenome, whole genome shotgun sequencing project. | reverse complement strand
CGCCCGCCCGCTTGCGTTTTGACGCCCCCACCGGCGTCACTACGATCGTGCTGTACGCCACCAGCCAAAAGACCGGCTTTCGCGATGAGTACATCAACATGGTCGACGCCGCCTCGTGCCACGCGCTCATCGACGCCGTCTACGAGCCCACGTTTGAGCATCTGAGCGATGAGTTCGGCAAAACGATCTTGGGCTTCTTTACCGACGAGCCCGGCTTTATGAACGAGAAGGGCACCGCGCCCGACGATGCTTCTACCAGCAGCTTTATCGGGCGAAGCGACTTGGCGCTGCCGTGGTCGGACGAGCTTGCCCGCCGCCTACACGATGCGCTTGGCGAGAATTGGCTTACCAAGTTGCACGGCCTTTGGACGCGCGAGGCAGACGGCGCCCAGGTTCGCCACGCCTATATGGACCTTGCTACGCAGCTCTACCGCAGCTGCTTTGACGAGCAGATTGGCGATTGGTGCCGCGCGCACGGCGTTATGCACATTGGCCACGTGATCGAGGACAAGAGTTGCCACACGCGCCTGGGCCAGGGCGCCGGACATTACTTCCGCGCGGTCGCGGGGCAGGACATGGCTGGCGTGGATGTGGTCATCAACCAGCTTGCCCCCGGAATTGACCGCGGGCGCTACAGCTACTTCCACGGCGCATGGAACATGGAGTTCTTTACGTACGCGCTCGCCAAGTTGGGATCTTCGGCAGCGCGCCTCGACCCCAAAAAGCAGGGGCGCTGCATGGCCGAGGTCTTTGGCGCCTTTGGCTGGCACGAGGGCCTGCGCGAGATGAAGTGGATCGCCGACCATATGCTCGTCCGCGGTATTAACTGGTTTACGCCGCACGCGTTTAGCATGGCGCCCTTCCCCGATTGGGACTGCCCGCCGCACTTTTACGCGCACGGCAACAACCCGCAATGGCCGCACTTTGGCCAGCTCATGCGCTATATGAATCGCACGGCGACGCTCCTTTCGGAAGGCGCTGCCGCTCGCCCCGTCGCCATTCTGTACCATGCCGACGCCGAATGGGCCGGCAACGCCATGCCCGTCGAGCGCGTGGCGGCCGAACTCACGCGCGCGCAGATCGACTTTGATTTTGTGCCGGCAGAGGCTTTTGAGAATGAGGAGCGTTACGAGGTTTCGATTGCCGATGGGACGTTTGCCGTTAATGGCTGTCGCTACCAGGCGTTTGTTATGCCCGGGGCTTCGTTTATTGGCGCTGTCACAGCACGTGCCGTCGGGCGCATGATGGCCGCGGGGGTTATGGCGCTTGCCGTCGACGAGGTGCCCGGCGCGCTTTACGACGCGGATGGCGCGGCCGAGCTGAGCGGTCTTGCCGCGACCCCGCTTGCCGATGTGGCGGCTGCGCTTGCACGCGCGGGGCTGCAGACTGTTGTGACCGATACGCCGCAGCCCTGGCTACGCGCGCTTCGCTACGAGCGTGCCGGCGAGACCTATGTGATGCTAGTCAACGAGCATCCGCGTGAAAGTATTTGCTGTACGGTTGCACTTGCTCGAGGCGAGTGCCTTTGCGGCACGCGCCTCGACCTGCTGAACGGCACCGAACCCGTTGCGTTTGATGGCGCGTTGGAGCTGGCGCCCTTCGAGAGCTGCGTTGTTGTTCTGGGAACGGGCGACGAGGTCGGACTCGATGACGGGGCGAACACGAATGCGGATGATGCGGTTTGCCTTAGCATCGACGGACCGTGGACCGTCGCCCTCTCCCCTGCCGGCAGCGATGGAACCTTTGGCGAGCCGCAAAAGCTCGAGCGCCTGTGCGACCTCACGGCCGAGCAGTTCCCCGGCGTATGTGGTACGTTCCGCTATCGCACGTCGTTCGAGCTGGCCGACGACCTCGCCCACACCGTCATTGACCTAGGGGATGTCTACGAAGTCGCAACGCTCACACTCGACGGACAAACGCTCGGCACGCGCATCTGCCCGCCCTACCGCTTTGCGACAGGCGCGCTTACCGCCGGCGCACACGAGCTCGCCATCGATGTCATCAACACGCTCGACCATGCGACCTCCGACATCTTCGCCCTCACCGAGCCCGTCGCGCCCAGCGGTGTCCTCGGCCCCGTTACCCTTCTCGGGCAAAACCTGCCAAAATAAACCCGTCTCTTTTTGGCAGGTTTGGCGAGTGCGGGAGTTCGAATGGATATCAAACGCAAGATTACCGAGGCACAGGGCCTAACCCCTACCGAGCAGCAGCTCGGCATCTCGGCCCTCGCCATGGGCGAAGACATCCGCGGACTCTCCATTAAGGAGTTTGCCGCCCGCGCCAATGTTTCGGTCGCAAGCGTGCACCGTTTTTGCAAAAAGCTCGGCCTCGAAGGCTTTAAGGATCTCAAGGTCGAGCTCATCCGTCTGGCGACCGAAGCAGGCAACCGCCGCGACGTAGATATCAACTTTCCCTTCGATGCCACGTCCACGCCTGCGCAGGTTATGGAGCGCATGGAAGGGCTCTACCAGACCACGCTGGCCGAGACACAGGAGCTGCTCGACCCCGCACAGCTCGACCACGCCGCCAAACTGATCGCGAAGGCACGGCAGGTCGATATCTACACGGGCTCGCACAACCTCTATCCAGCGGGGATGTTCCGCGACCGCTTGCTTTCGGCCGGCAAGAGCGCCACATGCTACAGCAGCACCGAGGCCCAGGTGCGCACGGCGCTCGCCTCGGATTCCGGCCATGCGGCCATCGTCATCTCCTACAGCGGCCTCGCGCCCAATCTCAAGGAAATCTTGCCGATCCTCAGCAGCCGACATGTTCCCGTCATTGTCATCGGCACACCTTATTGTGCGCGCCTGCACCCCGGCTTTGCCGCCTACCTCACGGTGAGCGACCACGAGAGCATGACGCACCGCATCACGCAGTTCGCCAGCCACATCGCCGTGCAATACGTGCTCGATTCGCTCTACAGCAGCTACTTCGCCAAAGACTACGCCCGCTGCGCCGAGTTCCTAGAGCGCTCGTTCCCCTACACCCGCCTCCCCGGCCTCAAATAACAATCCGGCCCCACCGCGCCTCCAATCGCCCTCCTAAGTTGCGGTGAAATAGCTCCTGTTTAGGCTCTAAACCAGCACTTTCAGGAACTATTCCACCGCAACTCGTTGGCGCAGGGGCATCGGGCGGACAGCGGGCTTTTACTTGCGAGGCGTCGGCAAAACAAAGAGTCCGTGCTGGTTACAGTAGAGGTACATTCTGCCGCGTCCGATGATATGAAAGCGCGGTTGCACCGATTGCTCAGGATAGAGCTTCTTTAAACAGATGCCATCCATAGTCGCATATGCCACAAAGCTAATGTAATGATCCTTGGTCATGGGATGGTCGAGCGTGACGTACCAATCGTCCTCGATGCGCTCGATGGAAAAGGCATGGTCCGCGTCCGGCTCTTCGGCCTCCTGGGGAAACATCGTGGAGCCGCAGCAGCTAAAGCTGCCTTCTCCGAGCGCGTGCACAACGTTTCCGCAGATAGGGCAAACGTAAAAGACGCCTTTGAGCATATTGCCTGCACGGTTGGCGTTGGCCCGAATGTCACCAGCCAAAAGCTCAGCCACGCTTATGCCGAGTCTCTGGGCCAAAGGTTCAACGAGGGAAATGTCGGGAAGGCCGCGGCCGGACTCCCACTTGCTGACGGCTTTATCGGTCACGCCAAGGCTTTCCGCCAGGGCGCGCTGGGTGAGGCCGCGATCTTCGCGCAGCCGCTTGATGGCATGTGCCGCCAAAAAAGTATGGGGGACATTGCTTTGCGGTGTCTGGTTCATGAGATGTCCGATCAGATTGGAGGAATGGAGCGAACCGGTTCAAGAGTCAGTATCCATTTGAAGACTGCCCTCGACAACCTACGCTGCGTAGACATGCACCGACCAAACGAGCGTGGATTTTCGGACACTCAAATCACGAGCGTGGATAATCTCCCACTTTGAGCCCCCACACAGGCCAAAACCGGGAGATTACCCACGCTCATCTCTGACTAGTCATTGGGGACGTTCTTAAACGACTAGTCAAACAAGAACGTCCCCAATGACTACTGCCGCATCCGGGGCAAGACAACGCCGCAGGTAGAGGACGGACAGCGAGCGACGTCCAGAGCGAACAAGTTGGCATGAAAAAGGCAAGGCATAGACCTTCTGGTCATGCCTTGCCTTTTTGAATGACAAATTGTCGCTCTGGGCGGCGCGCAGCGTCGAGCCGTTACGCGGTTTGGAAAACCGCGTAACTACTCCCGGACTCCGTACTGCTCGTAGTAGGCGTCGATGGCGGTCTTGAGCTCATCGTCGATGACGACCTTGCCGTCGATCTCGTGGTTGTAGAGGGTCTCGACGACCTCGGCCATAGAGACGATGCTCGCGACGGGGAAACCGTACTTGGCCTCGATCTCCTTCTGTGCGGTGGTCACGCCGCCCTTGCCGACCTCCATGCGGTTGAGGGACACGATCAGACCCTTGATCTCGACATCGGCAGCAGCCTTGACCTTGGGATAGGTCTCATCGATGGACTTACCGCTGGTGGTGACGTCCTCGACCATGACCACACGGTCGCCGTCCTGGGGCTCGTAGCCCAGCAGGTTGCCCTTGTCGGCACCGTGGTCCTTGGCCTCCTTGCGGTCGCAGCAGTACTTGACCTCCTTGCCGTACAGCTCGTGGTAGGCAATCGCGGTCACGACGGCCAGGGGAATACCCTTGTAGGCAGGCCCGAACAGCACGTCAAAGTCGTCGCCAAAGTTATCGTGGATGGCCTGGGCGTAGTACTCGCCCAGCTTCTTGAGCTGATAGCCCGTCACGTAAGCGCCGGCGTTCATAAAGAACGGGGACTGACGGCCGCTCTTGAGCGTAAAGCTGCCGAACTTAAGAACGTCGGACTCGACCATAAACTTGATGAACTCTTGCTTGTAAGCCTCCATGCGGGCTCCTCTCGTAATCGCGTACGTGCTTCACAGTTTAGCGCAGGTAGGACGTCGATGCGGGCGCGCTTTGAAGCCATGGCGCTCTGTAAGGGCTTTGTCAGGGGCGATGATTTTCCGAACAATGGGGTTGACACGGCAAACCCCCTCGTCAAAAATACCGGCGGATTGAAACGGGTACGAGATACCCAAAGCGCGCTGCGCCCGGCCTTAAGGAGGTGTGCCATGGAAGGCAGCCATAGTCGAAAAACCTGCATGTCGCCCTCGGCACGCCGCGAGGATTCCGCGCACGCATAAGCGCCAACAGTCGATCACCAAAACCACCACAAAGGTGCCTGCCCCCCTTGTGGTGATTCGCGAGCATGACGTGAGCGACATCTAGGTTTTTTGCAATTCAATACGACACGTACGCTAACTCCCTTTAACAAGGAGGACCCTATGCTGATGCTCAAAACCGCCACGGTACTCGAAGTCATCTCCAAGCGCCGCCGCACGGCGCGCCCTGCCGCTCACGCCGGCCTTGCCAAGAACACCATCTTTGCCGCAACCCATAGCGCCGAGGACTCCCTCGTGCTGCTCGACGCCACGGCTGACGGCCTCACCGCCGGGCAGGCCGCCGAGCGCCTGGACGCCGCCGGTCCCAACACCATCGAGGCGCCGACCAAGACACTTGCCCGCCGCATCGCCGACGCCTTCATCGACCCCTTCGCCGGCATCCTCGCCGCGCTCGCGCTGGTCTCGCTCTACATCGACGTGCTCGCCGTGCCCGAGCCGCAGCGCGACCCCTCCACGGTCATCGTCATCGGCATCATGCTGCTGGTATCGGGCGGCATGAAGTTTATCCAGGAAGCACGCAGCGGCAATGCGGCAGAGGCCCTCAAGGACCTGGTCTCCAACACCTGCACCGCCCTGCGCGACGGCGAGCGCATCGAGATACCCTTCGATGAGCTCGTCCCCGGCGACGTGATCCGCCTCTCCGCCGGCGATATGGTGCCGGCCGATGCCCGCATCATCACCGCGCGCGATCTGTTTGTGATCGAGTCCGCGCTCACCGGCGAGAGCGAGGCCGTCGAGAAGACCACCGCCGTCACTATCGTCGAGGGTGCCGACGGCTCCGCACTGCCGCTCTCTGCCTGCAAGAACATCGTCTTTACCGGCACCTCCGTGCAAAACGGCACCGCCATGGCGCTTGTCGTTGCCACCGGCTCGGACACCTACCTGGGCGGCATCGCCAAGATGCTCAACGGGCGCGGCGAGAAGAGCGCGTTCGACCGCGGCGTCTCGAGCGTCTCGATGCTGCTGGTGCGCCTGATGCTCGTTATGGCGCCGGCCGTCTTTGCCATCAATGCCGCGACCAAGGGCAACGTCATCGACGCGCTGCTGTTCGCCACGAGCGTGGCCGTGGGCATCACGCCGCAGATGCTCCCCGTCATCGTGACCACGAGTCTGTCGCAGGGCGCCAAGGACCTCGCCCGTCGCCAGGTTATCGTCAAGGAGCTGCCGGCGATTCAAAACCTGGGCGCCATGGACGTCCTGTGCTGCGACAAGACCGGCACCCTCACCGAAGACCGCATCGTACTCGAGCGCCACCTCAACACCGACGGCAACGAGGACGCACGCGTGCTGCGCCATGCGTTTTTGAACAGCTTCTTCCAGACCGGCCTCAAAAATCTTATCGACCTGGCCGTAATCGACCGTGCCGATGTGACACCCTCGACCGTCGCACCCGATTCCATGCTGGGCCAGAGCCTGCGCGACCGCTACACCAAGGTCGACGAGGTTCCCTTCGATTTCTCGCGCCGTCGCCTGAGCGTAGTTGTCTCCGACGCCCAAGGCAAAACCCAGATGGTTACCAAGGGAGCTGCCGAGGAAATGCTCGAGATCTGCTCTTTTGTCGAGGTCAACGGTATCGCCCGGCCGCTCGCCGAAGACAAGCTCGCCCAGATTCGCAAGCAGGTCGCCAATCTTAACGCCGAGGGCCTGCGCGTGATTGCCGTGGCGCAGAAGACCGATCCGCGCTGCGTGGGCGAGTTTGGCATCGCCGACGAGTGCGACATGGTGCTGATGGGCTTTTTGGCCTTCCTCGATCCGCCCAAAGCAAGTGCCGCGGGCGCCGTCGCCACGCTCGAGGCCAAAGGCGTGGCGGTCAAGGTCCTGACCGGCGACAACGACCGCGTCGCCGCCACCGTCTGCGAGCAGATTGGCATCGACGCGAGCAACGTCTTGCTGGGCTCCGAGATCGATGCACTCGACGACACCGAGCTTGCCGAGCGCGCCGAAAAAACCCACCTCTTCGCCAAGCTCTCGCCGCTGCAGAAGGCGCGCCTGGTGCGCGTCATGCGCGAGCTGCTCGGCCACACCGTGGGCTTTATGGGCGACGGCATCAACGACGCCGCCGCCATGCGTGCGAGCGATTGCGGCATCTCGGTCGATTCGGCCGTCGACATTGCCAAGGAATCCGCCGATATCATCTTGCTTCAGAAGGACCTGGGCGTGCTCGAGCGCGGCATCATCGAAGGCCGCCGCACCTACGGCAACCTGCTCAAGTACCTCAAGACCACAGTGAGCTCCAACTTTGGCAACGTGCTGTCCGTGACCGTCGCGAGCCTGTTCTTGCCGTTTTTGCCCATGAGTGCCCTGCAGCTGGTGCTGCTGTCGCTGGTCTACGAGATCGTGTGCATCGCGCTACCGTGGGACACCGTCGATGACGCCTGGACCGCCCGTCCGCGTGCCTGGGACGCCGCGTCCATCAAGGGCTTTATGCTCGAGCTGGGCCCCGTGAGCTCGCTGTTTGATATCGTGACCTTCGCCGCGCTCTTCTTTGTGGTGTGCCCCGCCGCCGTAGGCGCGAGCTGGTCCGAGCTTGCCGCAGCGAGCGACGCCGCGGGCATGGCGGCCTTTGCGGCGCTCTTCCAGAGCGGCTGGTTTGTCGAGTCCATGTGGTCGCAGACGCTCGTGATCCACATGCTGCGCTCCCCGCGCCTGCCGAGCCCGCGTGACCACGCCGCGCCCGCGCTGTGCGCTCTCACCGTGCTGGGCCTGGCGCTCGTCACCTGGCTGCCGGCAAGCCCCATCGCCGATGCACTCGGCCTCATGACGCTACCCGCGAGCTTTTTCGCGCTGCTCATCGGCATCGTCGCCGCCTACATTGCGCTGACCCAGCTGGCCAAGCGCCACTACATCGCCCGTCACGGTGAGCTGCTGTAACAGACAGCCCGAGTCCACCACGGCAGCCGTTTCCACAACCCGTCCCCTCAGCAGTTGCGGTGAAATAGTTCCTGTTTTAAGACCCCCAAGCCTTATTCAGGAACTATTCCACCGCAACTTATTGAACCACCACAAAGGTACCTGTCCCCCTTGTGGTGGTTTTGGGGCGTTACGAGGCGTTGGTCAGGCGGCTCCAGAGCTCGTCGATATCGATCTGGTCGCCGCCGCTCAGATAGCCGGTGCGAATAAAAGACTCATTGTAGATATAGATGTCATGAGCGCTATCGCCATCGTCTTCGGTGTCGTTGGCCATAATCACGTAACGGTGGCCGTCAAGCGCCTTGACCAGCCAATACAGGGCATCATTGATCGTGCATTTCTCCTGCACCATCGCCGCATCGCCAATCGCGCCGATGAGCGCCCGCTCGCCCTTCGTATAGCCGCCCACCGAGAGCAGAATCGCGACGCTTTCGTCTCCGCCGCCCGGTTCAAGCTCCTCGTACTCGGACTCCGAAAGCGGTATCGCGCTGTTCGCAAGTTCGTCCACATCGTTCGAAACTTTGGAAAAGGTAAAAGCGAAAAATCCCGCGTCATCGGCGGCGCCGTAGCCCACGTTCTCGCCTTGCCACTCATAATTTTGATGTTTGAGCAGGCGCACCAGATCGGCACCACCCAAGTTGATCGCGGCATAGACCGTCACGTTGGCATTGTCGTCCACGCAGGCGGCGTCCGCCGTGCTCGCTGCTTTGGCGCCGCCCGTTGTGCCCGAGCAGCCAGCCAGCGCGCAAGCCGCCGCGCCCGCGCCCGCCACAAAGACCGCACGGCTCATCGTCATCTCGTTCATCATGTTCGTCCTTCACTATGCTATTGGCCGCATCGCACTTAGCCGAGCGCGCGTCCGGTCTTCTCCTGCCAAAACTCGTTAATCGTGGGGGCACCGCCGCCCTGGGTAAACGTACCGGTCTTGATAGCCTCTTCGGTAATGAGGTCCAGGCGGTAGTCACCGTTTTCCATCGGGCTCACCATGGCAACGTGACGCGCCATGTTGGAACCGTATACGCACGCGATCCACGAGCCCGAGGTGATCTGCGCCCGGTCCTCAACCGGAACGGAAAAGCCCGCGATAACATCCTCGCAGCTCGAATAGCCCGCAAGCTGCAGCGCAAACATCACGGTACTCCCGGTGCCGCCCTTGTCGAGCTTTCCGATTTCATCCTCGCCGAGCCATTCGGTTGCGCCATCCTTGCTGATATTGCAGACGCTGAGCACGCGACCTGCCTCGTTCTCGTACATCTCGAGCGCATCTTGCCAGGTATAACCCTGTTGCGACGCAAACTCCTGCAACTGCCAGCCCTTAAGCTCGAGCAACGCTGCGATGCTGATGTTGCGGTGCGCATCCCAGCAGTCATCCGACCACGTATCGAACGCGTCCGCCGAGCCGCTGTCTGTGTCCGCACCGCCGCCCGCATCACCGGAATCGCCCGATGACGAGCCCGCATCCATCTTGTCCTTTACCGGACGATCGTCGTTAAAACCCGTCGTGTCCTGCGCCTGCTGTCCACCGCACCCCGCAAGCGTCAGCAACGCCGTTCCCGCCGCCGCGACAAACGCCGTGCGCGAAATAACCGTCTCCCTCATCGTTGTTCCTTTCCCGTTTCTTATCACAGTGCCGAGCAACGCCTCGACACCGATCCACCCATAGCCCACTCACGCTATTGACGAGGCAGCTCCGTCCAGCCAAAACCGGGCTCAAAGCCATCGCGCGTGCCGATCACGTCGCCCGAGCCGTTCACCCAAGCTTGGTCCGCCATCACCGAAACCTCGACATCGGTACCGTCGGGCCTGGTGTAATGGTTGACCCCGCGAATAGCATCGGAATACGAGGCCGCGCCCGTTCCCACACCTGCGCTGGAGAAATTGGCCGCGCTGGCGGCCATATTCGCGGCGTGTTGACGATCGCTGCGCTCAAACCAAGCCTGCTGGCAGCTGTCGAACGCCGCCTGCTGCGAGGCATGCATCTGCTGCCAGGCCGCGAACTGCTGTTGCTGCTGGGCGATGTTCATCTGCGTGCGCTGACGCTGCTCGAGCACCATCTGCTGCTTTTGAGCGCACGCTTCGCGCGCAATCGACGGGTTGAGCCGCAGGGTCGATGCCATTGAGGCAAGCGCCGTGGAGGCCGCCTCGTCCAGACGGCCTTCTGGCGCAACCAGGCAGAAGCTGTCCCTGATACGCCACTGCAACAGGTCGGCCGCGCCCAGCTTAAACGGCGCCCCGTCTGGGCAATCGCTCTGATCCGTGGCCTGATCTTTCGCGGCGCGCTGACCCGCCGCCGCAGCCGTCTGGCGCTCGCGCAGGCGCTTGCCCAGAACGCCGCCGATCAGCCCGCTCGAAAGGCCCACGCCCAGCAGCGCCTCGGCCCCGGCGGCAACGCCTTTACCCACGGAGCCCGCGACTCCGCCGATCGAGGCCACATAGCCCTCGACCTTTGCCGCCACCGCAAGCTCGGTAGGCGCCGGGGCGCCCGCGAGCCGATATCGGCGCATACGGCACTCATAGACCACATCGCTCGGTTCCATCGAAAAGCCCTGAATCGCAAAGTCGTTTGCAGCCTCGCGCTTTACGCGAGCACGCTCATGTTCACTATCGCCTGCCGCGCTCGACGGATAGGGTTGCTCGGCCACAACCTCCGCCCGTGCGCCCAATTGCGCCGCGCAGGCTTGAGCCAACTCGTCGCACGCCGCCTCCACGTGCACAAACGCCTTGCGCTCGGTTTGCGTGGGGATACGCTTGGCAACGGCGCCCGCGTCCACGTAGCAGAGCTCGGAGCGATACACAATCCGCTCGCCCGCCAGGCCTGCCGCCGTCACGCCAACTGAAATCGGGCAGTCGAAACTACTGCTGCGCTCAAGATGCGCCTCTTCGATACGCCAACCCCGCGGCAGCGCCACTTGCGCGAGCGCTTGGCCGCCAGAGGCATCGCATGCGGTGTAGAGCTCAAGGTCGCCGACGCGGGGAGCATCCGCTGCGGCCACGTCGCGGACCGGCGACGCGGCGTCGGCATCCTGCATCGGCACATCGACCGGCGCGTTCGCGCTCGGCTCACAACCTTCGCCCGCGCCATCATCGGCAGCCGCCCCATTTGCGTGTTCCGCGACACCCGGGTCATCCTCAACGCTCTCAAGCCGAACACCGCAGCCCGGGCAAAATCGCACCGGCACGCCGGCGACCCGCGGCAGCTGCATCCCGCACGCCGGGCAGAATCTCAAATCACTCATCCCGTACACCCCTCATTTCATTGGCTGTTCTTGATGGCGGCTAGCTGTCGCCACAGTTCATCGGCACCGTCAAGGCGATATGCCGTCTTGTCGAGCACGATATTCCCGCCCTCGAACTCCACCGATTGCTCCGAGCCGTCTTCATAGACAAAGACGAGCGTGCGACCGGCATCGCTCATCCGCTCATCCACCGCACCTCCCACGGTGCAATCGTCGAGCGCGGCAAAAGTCGATGCGACCAGCTCGGCATCGTCGGTCTCATAGATCGTCCGCGCCTCGCCGTCCTCGATAAGCTTGACTGCCACCGGATCGGCAGCACAATCGTTCAGCAACGCTTGCGCGGCGTTCTTTCCCTGGTCGGCACGGGCACCAAAGCCGTATGCCCGCACAAGCGTCACCGCCGCAGCCAGGACCACCACGGCGATAAGCGCGCCCGCAATTTTATTAGACGAGCAACCACGAGACGCCATAGGCCCACCCCTTCCGTTCTGCTCCGCTCAACATCACATTCATATGCCTTTGAGCGCCAAAACGGCAGGTGACAAATGTCTCATATTCATATTTTTGCAGGTAAAACCACCACAAAGGTGCCTGTCCCCTTCGTGGTGGTTTTGGCTAGTCTTGGGGTGTCCAGGACCAGAAGAAGTTGATGAGGGCCACGCGCGAGGCGGCACCGGTCTTTTTGTTGATCGAGGCGATATGGCGGTAGAGCGTAGAACGCGAAAGGAAGAGCGCTGCCGCAACGTCCTGCACGCTGTCGTCCGATACGACCAGCGCCTCCAGTACATCGCGCTCGCGCTTGGTAAGTCCAAAGGCGGCTACAAAACCGTCGAGTCGATCGTCAAACGAAAGCTCCGGTGTCTCCAGGGACACCGTGTCGACCTGATCGGGCGCACGGCTCACGCCAAGATCGTCGGTGGCAAACGCCAGCCCCCTGTGACCCGCTTCGTCCTCAACGCCTTGTCCAAACTGCCCCAACAGCGAGATCGCAATGCCGACAAACAGCACGAGTACGACACCCACCGCCATCAGCACGTTTTGGCTCGAGATGATCGCCACCGCCGGAGCCGTCACAAGCATTGAGCAGATGTTGTTGATGACGCGGCCCATGCACGGCCACAGATACGACCAGCGGGCATACATCGAAATCGCGGAGAACTTCGCGGTGAAGAACACCACGAAAAAGCCCGTGCCCAGGTAAAAGATAATCGTGGCGGCGAGCGCATTGCCGCCGTTGCCATCGGTGATAAGCACAAAGAACGAGAGCGTGGACAGCATGGCGGCGCACGTCATGATGATATTCATATACGAGCGTCCGCGCAGGTCATACAGGGCACCGGCAGCAAGCGCACTCACAACCAGCAGCAAGCGCGGCCAGTCACCCAGATCGATAGCGCCGGCGGCATGCGAGGTCGTAAGACCGGCATTGAGAGCCGCGAATACGCCGGTGAGGCAGGCGGTCGCCACCGTCAAGCGCACTACGGCACCCTGGAAGGCCGCCTTTGCCTCGGGATTATCGCGCCACTTGGCGCCATGCTCCGACGCATCGACCGATAGCTCGGCAATCTCGGCTTCGAACTCGGGCGCGGCCTCATCGCGTAATTTAGCTCGGCGGGTACCGTGAAGCAGCCCAACCAGCGCAATCGCACAGGCGATTAGGGCAAACTGTTGAGGGATGCCCGCAGGCATCACCATATGGTTGAGCACCTGTACCAAAATGCCCGCAGCATAAGAAACCGCCACGGCACGTGCCAAACAAGGCGTCTGCGCAAAACGCCGCGCCAGATTGGCATGGGCGGTCGATCCGCAGTAGCCCAAGGCGCAGCACGCCACCAGACCGCCAGCAATCACGACCTGAAACTGCACTGCCATGATCAACAGCAGCAATGCCGACACCAGCAGCACGTCCGTCATATCGCTCGTTGCATCGATTGCCTGGGGACGGCGATAGTACAGGAGAGGACGCACAAAATAGCCAATCACGCTCGCGCCGACGACGATGCTCTTGTAGATAACAACCTCGTTCGCTGGCACAAACTCGGCCACGCGTACGTCAAAGAAGTACTCGCCGGCCAAAAACGTGAAAAAGAAAAGCGCCAGGCACAGAATCCCCCGTATGCCCCGGCGCAAATATACGGTTGTGTCTCCCAGGTCCCTCATGGTAACCCCCACCCGCTTAGATGTCCGGAAAACCATTTTAATGGAGAACGGGTCTTACTGCACACGCAATGCCGGAAGTATTACACATCAGACCTCTACCGCCCTCAACAGCAGTTGCGGTGGAATACGGACTGTTTACAGCCAAAAAGGCTGGATTTAGACCGTATTTCACCGCAACCAAAGGAGCCCTTCTCCGATCGCGCGCTCAGTTGCGGTGGAATAGTTCCTGTTTGTCCGGCTGGGGGTGCTTTTTAGGAACTATTTCACCGCAACTTATTGAGGGACTGGGTTGCGTGCGATGGAGAAGGGGATGGAGGGATCGGAAGTGTTGGAGCTCGGGCGTTGGAGCGTGGGCGTTAGTGCTCGGGAGTCAGGATCACCAGGGCGTCGTGCTCAAAGGGATGCTGGGCTACGCGCACGGTACCGTCGCCGTTGTCGCGCACGGGCAACTTGGCGATGCGTTTGTCCTCCATGTCGAGCGCCGTCGCCGTCCAGCCGCGAGCACTATCGAGCTTAAACGTAAGTGCCGTGGTGCGCGGCAGATAGGTGACGACACGCTCGCCAATACGCGCCACACGGATGGACTCGCGCGCGTCATCGAGCAGCTCCTGTGCCGGGATAACGGCGAGAGCGTCGTCGCTAGCCGTGGCACCCAGGCCGGCAAGCACGTGCTCGATGGCGGCAAAATCCCACACGCCCGCAAACTGCAGACACTCCTGCCAGCGGAACGGCATGTCAAAGCCCTCACCCAGCACCGAGCCCTGGCTGCGCGACGTCTGCCAATTCCAAACGCCGTGGGCACCGTAGGTCACGCCCGCGCTGGCACCGGCAAGGATCGACGACCACACGCTCGCACGGCAGTCCTGCGCGGTAAAACGCCAGTACACATTGCGCGATGCACCCATCTGCTCGTAGCAGGGCTCGGAGTTGACCATCGGCTTTTTGGGGTAGTTGGCGATAAAGTCCTGCGGCAGGCGCCAGGCCTCGGGTTGGCCCTCGTAGTTGTGGCCGGGCTGGAACATGTAGAAGTCCAGGCGGTCCAGGTACTGCGCGGGAATCGTGCGGTTGCCACGGTTGATGTGCATGGTGCGCAGAGCCTCGGGCGCGCGCTTTGCAACCTCGTCGAGCGCATCCTCGTAATAGGCAATCGCCTCGTCGCCGGCAAAATCGGTATCGCCCGTCACCACATAGACGGGATCGTACTCGCCCAGGTTCTCGACGACGCGGGCAACATGGGCGCGGACCTCCTCGCGCGGCATGACCTCGGCACCACAACGCTCGGCAATCTTGGCACCCCAGGTACCGGGCACGTAGTTGCACCACATGAGCACGAGCGCCGGGCGAATGCCGTGCTCGACGGCAGCGCGGTACATGGCAGCGGCGCGGTCCCAATAGGCCTGGTTGGGCTGGGACCAATCAAAGTGCACGCCATCCTCGCTGGCATAGGGCCAAATGCCCAGATCGGGGCAGCAGCGATCCCACTGCGGCAGCGTGTTGATCTGCAGCACGTTCATGCCCTGCTCGGCGCGGCGGGTCAGATAGTAATCCCAGTCGGCCTCGGAGATGCTGGTAAACGCACTCCAGCACGTGTCGGCAAACCAAAAGAACGGCTTGCCCTCGCACAAAAAACCGTCATGACGACCGTTGACGGTCAGTTTTCCCAAACTCATCTGCATGTCCTTTCGTTTGATAAAGGATTTGCGAACCGCCGGGGGCTTTCGCGGTAACCCCGTGCGAAAGCCCCTGCCGCTTGGCAAACCCTCGCGGGCGAATCCCGTCCGCCCCATCAGTCTACCTTGCAAGAAGGGCCCCGCCGGGCTTACGCCTGACGGGGCCCTGTCGTGTAGGTGAGGTCATATGTGACCGAACGGTTTGGCCTTAGGCCTCCATCTCGGCGAGTTCCTCCTTGGAGAAGCCGCAGGCAAAGACGACGGCAGCGGCGATGACAAAGGAGATTGCCATACCGACGATAGCCCAGACGGTGTTCATCTGGCCACCCTGCAGATAGTTGGTGAAGACCAGGAAGTTGGACGCACCGCCTGCGAGGTAGTAGGTAACACCCATGAGGCCGGAGAACACAGCGCCGATGGCACCGCCGATGAACATGCCGAGCATGGTGCGGCGGAAGCGCATGAGGATACCGAAGAGCGCAGGCTCGGTAACGCCGCCGGCGATGGCGGAGATGACGTAACCGATGGCAAGGGACTTCTCGTCGGGGTTCTTCATCTTGAGGAAGGCACCGAAGGCACAGCCCCAGACAGCGGCCATAGCGCAGTTGGTGGAAACGAAGACGAAGGGATCGTAGCCGGCGGCGATGATCTGAACCTGAGCGAGCAGGATGACGGGCATGTGCATTCCGCAGACCACGAAGAGCTGCCAGAAGGCGCCGAGGACGGCCATGACGATCAGGATACCGACGCCACCCATGTCAGCGAGACCGAAGAGGGCGTTAGCGATGAGGCTACCGATCTCGTTGCCGAGCGGGGCGAGGACGATAAAGGCAATGGGGATGGTAACGATCATGGTGCAGAACGGCGTGAAGACCGTGGAGAGCACGTCGGGCATGACCTTCTTAAAGAACTTCTCGACGAAGTAGAGGACGGGCACCGAAAGGATGATCGGCAGGACGGACTGCTGATAGTTGGCTGCGGCGATCTGAATGCCGTAGACGGAGATGATTCCGCCGCCATCCTGGGTCGCGACGCTCACGACGGACGGGGC
>PPYE01357851.1_pt1 | contig 16285 bp, 9 predicted proteins | sample 1559881 | NCBI WGS metagenome assembly PPYE01 (sample SAMN08240022, study PRJNA423297) | Human gut metagenome, whole genome shotgun sequencing project. | reverse complement strand
GGGGCGTTGCCCCAAACCCCACCAGAGGCGCCGCCTCTGGACTCCGCAAGGGGCAGACGAAAAGGGACGAAGTCCCCCCCTTGACCCCTTTGCGCGATTGAGTTGAGTTCTCTTCCTTACTCCTTCCGCGTGGAGCTTTTTTGGTGTTTTGCTGCCAGCAAAAACCGGGGATGCCGCCAAGCACCCCCGGTCAAATCCTCAATTATTGCAGCACAATGCCTTCCGCTTCCAGCTCTGCGCGGGTGCAGAGCCGCAGCGTCACAAAGTTCTGCTGGCAGATGATGTAGCTGCCGCCTTCACGCGTGTCCTTGTTCTCCAGCGTCACGATGCCCTGCGCGATGCAGTCGTGGTCGGCGCAGCTGGCGTCGGTCATCTCGATGCTCGTCTCCGTGACGTGGATGATGTTCACGCACACGCCGTGGATCAGCCGGTAGTACCCGTCCTCCAGCAGCGGAATCGGCTCGTACGTCTTTGTGCCGACCGTCACAAGCAGGAACGCGACGGCTTCCGACGGGTCGCGAACCGCGCTTGCCATCGGGGAGGGCGCAATGCCGGGGTCAGTGCCGCGCGTCGCCGGGTTCAGCTTCGCGAAGCTCAGCGATTCGTTCGATGCCGCCAGAATCGCCTGCGCGTCGGCGAGGGTTTCCTGCGTCGTCGTCAATTCCGCCTCTGTCGCGGCCAGGGTTGCCTTTGTGGCTTCCAGCTCCGTCGTGGCGGTGGTCAGGCTGTCCTTCGTCGCGGCGAGTTCGTTTTCCGCGGTGGTCAGGCTGTCCTTCGTCGTGGTGAGTTCGGCTTCCTTCGCGGTCAGGGTGTCCTTCGTTGCGGCGAGTTCGGATTCCTTCGCGGTCAGACTGTCCTTCGTCGCGGCGAGTTCGTTTTCCGCGGTGGTCAGACTGTCCTTCGTCGCGGTGAGTTCGGCTTCCTTCGCGGTCAGGCTGTCCTTCGTCGTCGTGAGCTCGGCTTCCTTTGCGGTCAGGGTGTCTTTCGTCGTCGTGAGCTCGGCTTCGGTGGCGGTCAGCGCCGTCTTGGTGTCGGACAATTCCGTCGTGGCGGCGGCGAGGCTGTCCTTCGTCGTGGTCAGCTCGGTTTCAGTGGCGGACAGGCTGGTTTTTGTGTCGGACAGCTCCGTCTGCGCGGCAGTCAGCGTGTTCTGCGTCACCGCCAGTTCGGCTTCCGTCGCGGCGAGCGCTTCCTTCGTGTTCTCCAGTTCATATTCCTTCGCCGGCAGGGATGCTTTCAGCGTGTCCAGTTCGTTCTGCGTGGTGGACAGCGTGTCCTTCACTGCCGCCAGTTTGGTCTGGGTGATCATCAGCGTGTCCTTCGTGGATGCCAGCGTGGTGTCGCGGCTGTTCAGGGCAGTCTGCGTTTCGGCGAGGGTGGCTTCGGTGGACGCGAGGGTGTCCTTTGCCGCGGACAGCTCGGTTTCGCGGTCAGCAAGCGTACCCTGCGTTTCGGCGAGGGTAGCTTCGGTGGACGCGAGGGTGTCCTTCGTCGCGGACAGTTCGGTTTCGCGGTCAGCAAGCGTGCCCTGCGTTTCGGCGAGGGTGGCTTCGGTGGACGCGAGGGTGTCCTTCGTCGCGGACAGTTCAGTTTCACGGTCAGCAAGCGTACCCTGCGTTTCGACGAGGGTGGCTTCGGTGGACGCGAGGGTGTCTTTTGTGGCGGACAGTTCGGTTTCGCGGTCAGCAAGCGTGCCCTGCGTTTCGGCGAGGGTAGCTTCGGTGGACGCGAGGGTGTCCTTCGTCGCGGACAGCTCAGTTTCGCGGTCAGCAAGCGTACCCTGCGTTTCGGCGAGGGTGGCTTCGGTGGACGCGAGGGTGTCCTTCGCGGCGGACAGGCTGTTTTCGGTGTCCGCTAAGGTGGATTGGGTGGAGGACAGCGCGCTCTGCGTGTCCGTCAGCTGATTCCGGGTGTCCGTCAGCGAATTGTGGCTGACGATGAGACCGGCGCCAAGTGCGATGGAGGAAACTGCCAGCACGATGGCGGCAATCATCCAAATGATGGTCTTTTTCCGGGCGGCAATGGGGCTCATAGCAATCCTCCTAACAAGCGACGAAAATGGGCGGAAAACTTCCGTTTTTTCCAGTTTACCACCATCGGGGGAAGTTGTCAATCTCGAATTTCGCGGAAGCACAAAAAACGCCCCTCCGCCGACAAAAGCAGAGGGGGCAGGGGAAAGAAGATTATTCCTGCTTGAGCGCGTCGCGGCTGACGATGGTCATCGTGATTTCGCCCAGCGCAAGGCAGTTGTGGTCGGCACTGGCGTTGACCAGTTCAATGCCGTCCGCGGTGATGTGGAACAGATTCATGTTGATGCCGTGGATCAGGCAGAAGTAGCTGCCCTCTTCCGGCATCGGGATGGGCGCGCAGGTCTGCTCGCCGACGGTGACGATGAGGTAGTTTTCCGCATCCAGCACGGTGGTGTCCGTGCCGGTCAAGGTTGCTGCGTCGGTGGAGAGCAGGTGCAGGAAGAGCATCGGTTCCTTCGCCGCCAGTTCCGCGTCCTTTTCCGCCAGTGCAGCCTTTGCAGCGGTCAGTTCATCCACCGTCGCCGACAGCGTGAGGTTCGTGTCCGCCAGTACCGTGCGGGTGCTGTCCAGCGCTGCCTGCGTGTCCTTCGTCGCCGCCAGTTCCGCTTCAGCGGCTTCCTGCGCCGCCACGGCGTTCGCTGCGACGCCATCCTTCGCCACCAGCGATTCCTTGATAATCGTAATCAGCGATTCGTTCGTGCCAAGGGCATCCTGCGTCAGCGCCAGCACGTTCTCTGTCGCGGCGAGGGTGTTCTGCACGTTCGCCAGTTCGTTTTCCTTCGCGGTCAGGGCATCCTGTGCGGCGGTCAGGTCAGCTGCCGCGGCAGTCTGCGCGTCCTTGGCGCAAAGAAAAAACCTCCGAAACACAGCCGCGTTTCGGAGGAAGAAAGATGCATATATAGAGGAAGTTACTTCTTCAGTTCAATCCCTTGACCCTTCAGCCGCGCAACCACGCCGTCAACAACCGCCTGCACTTCGTCGCGGGTGAGCGTGCGCTCCGGGTGCGAGAAGGAGAGGCGAATCGTGATGGTTTTGCCGGTGATGTCGCTGTATGTGCCCAGCACGGTCACTTTCTGCACCAGCGGGGAGTTCTCCGCCTTCACCGCGTCCAGAATCGGCTGGCAGCGATTGACCACGAAGGTCAAATCCTGCTCCATGCCGGGGAAGCGGGACGGCTCGCGGTAGACGATGGGCGCGGGCGCGATGGACGCAAGCGCTTCCGTGTCGATTTCGGCAAACACAATTGCCGCCTTCTTGTCGATGTTCTTGCCGACAACCGGGTGCGCCACGCCGATTTCGCCGAGTTCAACGCCGTCCAGCACGATGGCGTTCAGGTTCTTCGGATGCTCATAGGAGTGGGTCGCGGTCATTGCGTGGAAGGACAAATCCTTGTGCAGGATGTCGCTCACGGCGACGCACAGCATGTCGCGCAGGCGGAAATACAGCGTTTCCACGTTATCGACCTTGCTGAAGAGCGTCACGCACAGCTTCTTGTGTTCCTTCGCCAGCTTGTTCTCGTCCACGCCGTCGATGACGTGACCGATTTCAAAGATGCCGAACGACGGCGCATAGCCCGTGTTGACCTTCACCTGGCACAGCTGGGTGGGAATCATGGAGCGGCGCAGCGTCTCGATGTTGGGGTTGGAGGCGTTGAGCAGCTTCACGTTGTCCTCGACGGCGATGCCGAGCTTCTTGTAGTCGTCGGCGTACTGCCAGATGTAGGAATGCACCTCGTGCAGCGAATAGCGCTTGACGAGAATGTCCTTCAATTTGTCCTCCACCGTCTTTTCGGTGGACATGCGAACCGGGTAGAGCGGGGATTCCGCCGTGTGCAGGTCGAAGTTGTCGTAGCCGTAGATGCGGGTGATTTCCTCGATGATATCCGCCTTGATGGTTACGTCCTTCGTCGCGCGCCAGGAGGGGACGTCCGCGGTGAAGGAATCGCCATTGCGCGTCATGCCGAAGCCAAGCGCGGTCAGCGTGTGCATGATTTCGTCGGAGGAGATGTTGATGCCGGTGTAGCGATCAACAAACGCCTTGTCAAAGGACAATTGCACCTTCGGATAGTGGAAGGCGTACTCGTCGGTCAGGCGGGAGGTGACGCGCATTTCCGGGTCGTATTCCTGCAAAAGCTTGATGAAGCGGGCGATGGCGACGGTCGTCATTTCCGGGTCAAGGCTCTTTTCGTAGCGGGCGGAGGCGTCGGTGCGGTGGGCGAGGCGGACGCTGCTCTTGCGGACGGACGCCGCGTCGAAGGTCGCGGATTCCAGCGTCAGGCTCGTCGTGTCATCGACGATTTCGCTGTCCAGACCGCCCATGATGCCCGCGATGGCAACCGGCTTGTCGCCGTTGCAGATCATCAGCGTGTTCGGGTCGATGGTGCGCTCCACCTTGTCCAGCGTCTGGAAAGGGAAGCTCTCTGGGAAGCGGCGGATGCGGATTTTCTCCACCTTGCGGCTGTCGAAGGCGTGCATCGGCTGCCCCATTTCCAGCATCAGGTAGTTCGTCAGGTCGGCGAGGAAGTTGATGTCGCGCATACCGCAGTAGTTCAGGCGGATACGCATCGCCATCGGGCTGACGTGGCGGTTGATGTTCTCCACCCGCAGGCAGGAGTAGCGCTGGCACAGAGGGTCTTCAATCTTCATGTCGATGGCGGGCAGATTGTTGTACGCCGCCAAATCCGCCACAGGCAGGGCTTTCAGCGGACGGCCGGACAGGGTGGAGAATTCGCGCGCCATGCCGTAGTGCCCCCACAGGTCGGGGCGGTTCGTCAAGGACTTGTTGTCCACCTCGAAGATAATATCGTCAATGGGGTAGAGTGCCTTCAAATCCGTGCCGCAGGGAACATCCTCCGGGATGACCATGATGCCGGAATTGTCGTCGCTGATGCCGATTTCCTTCTCCGAGCAGCACATGCCGTAGGACGTGTACCCGGCGAGCTTGCGCGGGCTGATGGTGATGTCGCCCAGCTGCGCGCCCACCTTGGCGAACGCGGTTTTCATGCCCAGCTGCACGTTCGGCGCGCCGCAGACCACGTCGGTCAGCTGCCCGTCGCCCGCGTCCACCTTCAGCAGGTGCAGCTTGTGGGATTCGGGGTGATTCTCTACGCTGACGATCTGCGCGGCGACAACGCCGGACAAATCCGCGCCCTTGTGGAAAATTTCATTCTCAACTTCCGCCGTGGACAGGGAGAACTGGCGAATCAGCGCCATTTTGTCAAGGCCCGTCAGGTCAACGAAGTCGGAAATCCAGTTCATTGAGATCAGCATGTTCGTCTTTCCTCCGCATTACTCGTCGTCCGTGAACTGCGCCAGGCGCGTCAGGCTGCCGCTGTTCAGGTCGCGAATGTCCTTCACGCCGTACTTCATCATGGCAAGGCGCGTCATGCCCAAGCCGAACGCGAAGCCGGTGTACTGCTCCGGGTCGATGCCGCCGGCCTTCAATACTTCGGGGTGAATCATGCCGCAGGGGCACAGTTCCAGCCAGCCGGAATGCTTGCACGACGGGCAGCCCGTGCCGCCGCAGATGAGGCAGGAAATATCCAGCTCAAAGCCCGGCTCAACGAACGGGAAGAAGCCCGGACGCAGGCGGACTTTGATGTCCTTGCGGAACACCTCGCTCAGCATCGTCTTCATGAAGTAGATCAGGTTCGCGATGGAAATATCCTTGTCCACCATGATGCCTTCCATCTGGAAGAACGTGTTCTCATGGCAGGCGTCGGTTGCCTCGTTGCGGAAGCAGCGGCCGGGGAAAATCGCCTTAATCGGCACGCCGTCGTTCACCAGCGCGTCGCGGTAGCGGCGGTAGATGGCGTTCTGGGCGGCGGAGGTCTGCGTTTTGAGCAGCTGCCCGTTGTCCAGATAATAGGTGTCCTGCATGTCGCGCGCGGGGTGGAACTTCGGAATGTTCAGGCTCTCGAAGCACTCGTAGTCCGTCACGACCTCGGCGTAATCCTCCACCGTGAAGCCCATCGACTTGAACACCTGCTCGCACTGGCGCTGCACCAGCGTAATCGGGTGATACGACCCGCGGGTCATGTCCGGCGGCATGGAAATGTCAAATTCGGGCAGGGCGTTGATTTCGCGCTGCAATTCCTGTGCCTTGAGCGCCTCCAGCTTTTCCGCCAAGGCGACGGTGATGGCGGTTTTCAGCTCGTTCGTCTCGCGCCCGACGGTCTTTTTCTGCTCGTCGGTCAAGCCGCCCATGCCCTTGAGCGCGTCGGTCACTTTGCCCTTGCGGCCGAGGTAATTCACGCGCAGGGCTTCCAGATCCACCATGTTGGCGATCTTCTTCAGCTCGGAATCAAAGCTGCTTTTCAGGGCTTCGATCTTCTCGTTCATTCCGGATGTTCCTCCTTACAGTTGGATGAAAAAAGCCCGTCCCATCGTTTGATGAGACGGACTGAATCCGCGGTACCACTCGTCTTGCGGCAAGGAAAAATCCGATTGCCGCCGCTTGATAGGCGATAAGGCTGCCCACGCCGAAAAACTCACGGGATGAAGGTTCACGCCGTGCGCCCTGCCGCCTCGCACCACCCGGCGGCTCTCTGATATCCTATTTCCTGCATTCGCCTGTGCCATCTGCTCGCGCCTTTTTCCTTCTGGCGTCCGCTCGTTCCACTTAGCGTAGCGCTGCTACGCTGCGTTTCACTCCCGTTAGCCAGCAGAAAAAATTCGCTTCGCATCTTGGCACATTCTCATTTGGAAATAGGAAGGGGACTTGCACGCGCTACTGTTTCCCGGTCATCGCTTCCAATATTTCGCTGACTTTCGTCGGCACGCTCTATCTTACCATAGGTTGAGGCGTTTTGCAAGGGGCAAATGCGGAATTCGGAATGCGGAATGCGGAATAAAAAGCGCACGGAAGTGGAATTCTTTCCATCTTACAGGCGAACAAACCGTGAATTTTTCCGATTTCTTATTTACAAGCCATTTTTTTGTGCTATACTGTAAGATGCGTTATCATGTAAAGCGCGATTCAGGCGCTTGCGTGAAAGTCCGCGCGCGGGAGGATGCAATTCCTCCGTCCGCAGGCGCGGCAGGGAACTTCGCGCACAAACGCGCGGAAGAAAGGAAAGGAAGCCGGATGAGCAACAGCCGTCCACCCTATGATGGCGCCGGGGACGCCGGACAGAATCCTCAGCAGCCCGTTTTTTCGCAGGGCAATTATCCGCCGGCGCAGGGCTATGCGCCGAATGGCGGCTACGCGCCCAATGATGCCTATGGTCAGGGCTACGCGCCGCAAAACGGCTATGGGCAGCCGCAATATGGTCAGCAGGGATATGCGGGCTATCAGCAGCCCTATGGTCAGCAGGGTTATCAGCAGCCATACGGTCAGCAGGGCTATCAGCAGCCGTATGATCAGCAGGGTTATCAGCAGCCGTATGGGCAGCAGGGCTATCAGCAGCCATACGGTCAGCAGCCTTATCAGCAGCAGCCGTATGACCAGCAAGGGTTTGTGCAGCCCGGCGGGTATCAGCAGCCCTACGAGCAGCAGGGGTATCAACAGCCGAATCCGGCGTACAATCAGCAGGGGTACGGCCAGCAGAATCCGCAGGAAACGGATTTGCCGCCGGAGCAGCAGTACGCGCAGTACACCCCCGACGGTCAGCGCGTGTACCCCACGTCGGGGCGCAGCGGCTTCCGGGTGCAGCCGGCGGCGCGCAGGGAAATCCCGTGGGATACGATTGCCAAAGTATTGATGTTCGGCGTGCTGCCGATTCTCTTCATTTTGAGCATGGTGTTCGCGTGGACGGCGGTGAAGTGGATCGTCCTCGTCGGCGCGGTGGCGAGCATCGCCGCGATGTGGATCCGCGAGCTGGTCACGCCCAACGCGCGGCTGGTGCTGTCGCTTTTGCTGGCGTCGGCGGCGGTCGTCTGCCTCGTCAGCGCACTGGCGACGAACGCGTCGGACAATCAGAACCCCGCGCAGCCGAATCAGTCCGGTCAGATGCAGCAGGGGAGTACATCGGGCAATAACCTCGATGTCAACCTGACCGCGACGGACACGCCCAATCCCGCGCCCACGCCCACCGCGACGCCTGTGGATGACTCCGAGGAGTGCTACGCGCAGCTGCATTCCTTCTTCACGCTGTGGAAGAACAACGCCATCAGCCAAATGGTCAACCTGACGGCCCCGTCGTGGCGCAGCAGCATCAAGGGCGGCACGGACGCGGTGACGCAGAAGCTCTTCGGCGAGGTGCTGACCAATCGCACGCCCGTCAGATGGGATTTCACGGCCATCACGGGCACATCGAACGACATCGCCCGCATGGTGACGGTGCGCGCCGTCATCAACAAGAACAACACCCTGGGCGAAAGCGTCTACCTGTGGAAGGTGCGCATGGTCAAGGAGGACGGCGTGTGGTACGTTGACCCCGCGACGCTGCAAAGCAACGAGCAGGAAAGCACCGCCACCCCGACCAACGCCCTTGCCACCCAGCCTGTGCTGAACACCAGCCATCCGGACTTGCTGATTTACTACAATCCCGAAGGCGGAACGTACTACCACATTGACCCGAATTGCGAATCGCTCAATCCGAAATACCGCCCGCTGTCCGGCGTCATCAAGTGGTCGCAGATTGAGGATGACCCCTACGACAAGCTCGAACAGTGCAAACGCTGCGGCGCACCCCTGCGCGAAAAAAAGGACAACGCCAACTAAGTCAACATAGAAACCTACATATATTTAGGAGGACAACACGATGGACACCAATGCCAAGCTGTATCAAGACATGACGAAGATTCTCGTCAAGCGTGAGGACATCCAGAAGGCCGTTGCCCAGCTGGGACGGGAAATCACCCACGATTATCAGGGACGCGATCTGGTGATGGTCTGCATTTTGAAGGGCGCGAGCGTCTTCTTCTCCGACCTCATCCGCGAGGTCGATTTGCCCGTGACGCTGGATTTCATGGCGCTTTCGAGCTATCGCAACTCCACCAAGTCCTCCGGCGTGGTCAATCTGGAGAAAGACCTGTCCGTGTCCATCAAGGGGCGCGATGTGCTGATTGTGGAGGACATTGTGGACAGCGGCAACACGCTGTTCTACCTCGGCAAGTATTTGATGGGCCGCGGCGCGTCCTCCATCCGCATTGCGACGCTGCTGGACAAGCCCGACCGCCGCAATCCCGAACACAACCTGACGGTGGATTACCACTGCTTCAAGATTCCGGATGAGTTCGTCGTCGGCTACGGGCTGGATTTCGCCGAGAAGTACCGCAATCTGCCGGACATCGGCGTGCTGGACAGCCGCGTGTACGGCGCGGCGCACGAATAAATCAGCCGATTTTTCCCCGAAAAAAGATAAAATTTTTGTAAAGATGGATTTTTCCGCACACGTCATTCGTCTATATGGGTATACGCCGCAACAGGCGGATGGCGCTGGAACGGAAGGAGGATGCTCGCATTGAAGAAGTCTCGCGGGATGTTCGGCTACGTCGCGGTTCTGCTGCTGATGGTGCTCACCATTTCGATGCTGTTCACCAACGGCTTTGGCAGCAATATCCGTGACCGCCGCATCACCTATCCCCAGCTGCTGACGATGATTGAGGAGGGGCAGGTTCGCTCCGTCGCCATCCGCGGCACGTCGCTGGTGGGCGTGACGACAACAACAACGGTCGCCGACGCGGATTTCCCTGACAAGAACTACGATTTTGAAACCACCATCGGCGCTGATTTCATCGTCACCGCGCGGCAAATGCAGGCGGCGAAGCTTAATAAGCCGCTGGACGAGGTGTCCGTCAAGGATTTGCCATTCACCATCATCTACCGTCAGCCGCTGACCACCCCGTGGTGGTATGATTTGATTCCGCTGGCAATTTCGCTGGTGCTCTGCGGCGTGATGTTCTGGCTGATTATGCGCGCGCAGACCGGCGGCAACGGCAAGGTGATGAACTTCGGCAGAAGCCGGGCGCGCATCCATGACCCGAACAAGAACAAGGTGACGTTCGCCGACGTCGCGGGCGCGGAGGAAGAGAAGGAAGAACTCAAGGAAATGGTGGACTTCCTGCGCAACCCCAAGGCGTACATTGACATGGGCGCGCGCATCCCCAAGGGCGTGCTGCTTATCGGCCCGCCCGGCACGGGCAAAACCCTGCTGGCAAAGGCGGTTGCGGGCGAGGCGGGCGTGCCGTTCTTCTCCATTTCCGGCTCTGACTTTGTGGAGATGTTCGTGGGCGTGGGCGCGAGCCGCGTCCGTGACCTGTTCGACCAAGCCAAGCGCGCTGCCCCGTCCATCATCTTTATTGATGAGATTGACGCCGTGGGTCGCCATCGCGGCGCGGGTCTGGGCGGCGGACACGACGAACGCGAGCAGACGCTGAACCAGCTGCTGGTCGAGATGGATGGCTTCGCAATCAACGAGGGCGTTATTGTCATGGCGGCGACGAACCGCCGCGACATTCTTGACCCCGCGCTGCTGCGTCCCGGCCGCTTTGACCGCACGATTCTCGTCAATTACCCCGATATGGCGGGGCGTGTTGCCATCCTGAAGGTGCACGCCAAGGGCAAGCCCCTTGCGGATGATGTGGATTTGGAGAATATCGCCAAGCGCGTGCCTTTCTCCACCGGCGCGGAGCTGGAAAACATCATGAACGAAGCCGCGATTCTGGCGGCGCGCGGGCGCTTGAAGGCCATCAATCAGCAGACGCTGGTGGAGGCAATCTCCCGCGTGCAGATGGGCCCGGAGAAGCGCAGCCACAAGGTGACGCAGCGCGACAAGCGCATGGTCGCCATCCACGAGGCGGGTCACGCCATCGTCGGCCACGTCCTGCCCAACTGCGACGAGGTGCACCTGATTACCATCGTCCCGCGCGGGCAGGCGGGCGGCTACACGCTGTCCCTGCCGACGGAAGAGGACGATTTGCAGACTTACAGCCAGCTGATGGACTTCGTGGCGATGGGACTGGGCGGTCATGCCGCGGAGCAGCTTTATCTGGGTGAGTTCACCACCGGCGCAACGAGCGACCTGAAAAAGGCGACGGAGGTCTGCCGCCGCATGGTGACGCAGTTCGGCATGAGCGAAAAGCTGGGCCCGGTCTATCTTGACGGCGATCAGGAAGTGTTCGTCGGCATGGAGTTCGGGCAGAGCCGCGGGTACAGCGAAGAAATGGCGGCGCGCATCGACGCGGAAGTCAAGCGCCTGCTGGAGGAATGCTACCAGAAGGCGGTGGATGCCCTGAGCGCCAACCGCGACCGCATGGAGAAGCTGGTGGACGCGCTGCTCAAGTACGACACCATCAGCCGCCGCGAGTTCGTCACCCTGATGGAAACGGGCGCGCTGCCGGATATTCAGGATGCCGACACCCGCACCACGGGCGATGTGATGATGCAGGACATGGCGGACGAAAAGAAGAAAGAGAATTCCGAAAAGTCCGCCGAAACGCCTGAAAAGAGCGCGGAAACGCCTGATAAGACGGCGGATGCGCCCGAAAATCACCCAACTGACTCCCATGAAGCCTGATTTGCACACCCACACCACCTCCTCCGACGGGCTGCTTACGCCCGCGGAGCTGGTGGCGCTGGCGGACAAGCACCGCGTGACGCTCCTTGCCGTGACCGACCATGACACGTTTGACGGCGCGGCGCAGCTGCTGGGAAAACCCACGCCGATGCCGATTCTGCAAGGTGTCGAATTGTCCCTGCGCGATATGCCCGGCCTGCACCTGCTCGGCTACGGGCGCGGGACGGATACGCCCCTGCACCGCAAGGTTCGGGCGCTGTCCCAAATGCGGCTCGGACGCGCGCGGCAGATGGTGGAGAAGCTGAACGCGCTGGGCTATCCGCTGGATTACGACGAAATCGCCCGCGAAGCCAAGGGCAGCGTCGGTCGGCCGCATATCGCCCGCGCGATGGTCAGCCACGGCTATGTGGTGGATACGCGCGAGGCGTTTGACCGCTTTCTGGCGGATGGCGCACCGGCCTATGTGGCGGGGGAGCGCCTGAGCATGGCGGAGGCGCTGCCGCTGATGCGGGAAAGCGGCTTCGTGCCCGTTCTGGCGCACCCGATGGAGCTGGAGAAGACCGGCGCGCTGCTGCGCCATCTGCTCGGCGTTTGGCAGGAGCAGGGCTTGCGGGGCGTTGAGGTTTACCACCCGTCCGCCGGACGCGCCACGCCCCTGCTGGATTTGACCGCGCGGCGCATGGGCTTTCTGGTCACCGGCGGCAGTGACTTCCATGGCGATGGCGACCGCCACGGCATGGTCGGCTGCACCGCGCCGATGTGGGCGAGGGCGGCCGATGATGTGGAGAAATTGCTGCAAGCAGTGGAAGATGCTCAAATCATGTGATAGATATAAGATGAAGAAATACCGAATTGCCATCAGAAAGGGGTGCTGAAACCATGTCCGAATTCAACGACAACAAGCAGCCGCGCCGCCGCCGCACGCAGCTGAACGCGGCGCAGTATGCCGGGCAGCAGACGCTGGACAACAGCATCCCCCTTATCCGCACGGAAGACGCGCCCATGCAGCCGACAAATCCGCCGCGCCGGAATCCGCAGCCGCCCCCCGCGCAGCAGAGCGCCAATCCGCCCATGCAGCCGATGGGTGTGGCTCAGCCGATGAGTGCGGCTCAGCCGATGCGCCCGCAGGGGATGAATCAGCCGGGGCAGGGGAGCCAATATGCGCAAAGCGGGCAAATGCGCGGCTTCCGCGGCGTGCAGGGGACGCCCATGCAGCCGCAGCAGGGCTGGAACAACGGCGTGCAGCCGCTCGATGCGGCGCACCAATTGGAGCAGTTCTCGTGGGGGCAGCATCAGCAAAACATGAACACCGGGCGCAATCAGCCGATTCGCGGCGGGCAGATGATGCCGAATCAGCCGATGAATCCGCAGCGCCCGCAGAATCCGCCGTATCCGCAGCAGAATTATGGCGGATGGCAGCAGCAGCCGATGTATCCGGTGAATTTTCCGCAGTATCCGGCGAACGGCAATGGCGGAAACGGCGGCAATGGCGGCGGCAATCATCCGCCGGCGGGGCTGGGGGGCTTCAACCCGGAGCATCGCGAGCCGAAGAACGAGCCTATCCGCCGCAAACCGTCGGGGCAAAAGCTGCTCAAGCGCATCCTGTTCTGCGCGTGCGCGGTGGCGGTAATTTGTGGGCTGGTCGCGGCGGGCGGTGCCATCAGCAATGCCATCCAGGAGCAGAACGAGCGGGAAGCACTGGTCGCGTCGGTGACGGCGTATGACGACAAGTACGTCCCGAACGTGTATGTGGACGGCATCCACCTCGGCGGCATGACCCGTGCGGAGGCGGAAGAGGCGGTCACGGCGCACGCGAATCAGCAGCGTGACGCGTGGAAAGTGCGCCTGATGTACGCCGGTCAGCTGGTGAGGGAAATCACGAGCGCCGACCTGAACATGACCGTCGATGTGCAGGAAGCCCTCGACGCGGCGTGGCAGCCGGGGCACACAGAAGGCGGCATTGACGCGCGCAAAGCCACGATGGACGCGCTGGCGGAAAATCCCTACGAGGGGTATTCCGCTACGCCCAGCGGCGACAATGTGGTGATTGACAACATCCTGCTCAGCATCGCGCAGCAGGCGTACATCCAGCCGGTGGATGCGCATATTATCTTCGATTACAACAATTTCAACAATCCGCTGACGATTCAGCCGGAAACGGTCGGGCGCTATATGGACACGACTGAGGCGAAAAATCAGGTGTACCAGATGATGTCGTCCCTGGTCAGCGGCGAGGTGGAGCTGACGACGCGCGAGCTTCAGCCGACCACGACCAAAGCCATGCTGGAGCCGCAGATTCAGCTGCGCGCGACGGCGTACACCCCGATTTCGACCACCAGCACGGAGAACCGCAACCTGAACATTCAGGTGGCGTTCGAGCGCATCAACGGCAAGATGCTTGCGGCGGGCGAAACATTCTCCTTCAATACGATTGTGGGCAAGCGCACGAAGGCAAACGGCTTCTATCAGGCGATTGAGTACGCGTATGGCGATCAGCGCATGGGCTACGGCGGCGGCGTGTGTCAGGCGAGCACGACGATGTACCTCGCGGCGGCGAAGGCGAACATGACGATTCTCAAGCGCGAGCCGCACTCCGACGCGGTGGGCTACACCGACTACGGCAAGGACGCGACGGTATCCGACAACCGCATTGACTTCAAGTTCCGCAACGACACGAACAGCACGATTTTCATCGTCGCGACGGTGATGAAGGACAGCCGCTACGACAAGACGCACAAGGTGTGCGTGGTGTCGATTTACGGCGAGAGCCTCGGCAAGGGCGTGAAGTACGAGCTGGAAACGGTGACGGTGCAGACCCTGCCCGCCCCGACCGAGCCGGAATACCGCAAGGACACGAACCACACCTACGCCACCTATGTTGACCAAGAGTACACCTACCGCAAGGCAACCGACGGCTGTGTGGTGGAAAGCTACCTGGTGAAGTATGTGGGCGGCGCGGAAACCGAGCGCAAGCTGATGTACACCGACACCTACAAGGCGAAGAGCGAAATCATCTATGTCGGCACGGTGGAGCGGACGGAAGAGGGGCAATGACCAGAGGCTTTGCCTCTGGACTCCACCAAAGGGTCTTCGACCCTCTGGACTCCCTTTTGCGCGATTGAGTAGACTTCTCTTTCAGGCTGCTTCCGCGTGTTAATTGGGGGAAACCCAAGGGCGAATGAAACGGGACGAAGTCCCCTCCCTTGACCCTTTCGCGCGATTGAGTTGTGCGCTTCGGCATACAGCGCCCGCGTGTTTATGTGACCTCATCCGTCGCTGCGGCGACACCTTCCCCAGAGGGGAAGGCGGAGAAGGGTGCACGTCCCCAAACCTTCCCCTTTGGGGAAGGTGGCTGAGCGAAGCGAAGTCGGATGAGGTCGTCCTACGCCAAAAACTTTGTGAAAGAAAATACAACTTGTGAAAAAACCCCCTTTTCTATTTCGGCAGAATGTGCTATAATAGATTCGGTGGAAAACCCCTACATTATTGCATCAGGAGGGAAAATCCAATGGCGCTTGTTACGACGAAGGAAATGTTCAAGAAGGCGTATGACGGCGGCTATGCGGTCGGCGCTTTCAACGTCAACAACATGGAAATCATTCAGGGCATCACCGAGGCGGCGGGTGAGCTGAAGGCTCCCGTCATCCTGCAGGTGTCCAAGGGCGCGCGCGCGTATGCCAACCACACCTATCTGGTGAAGCTGGTGGAAGCGGCGGTTATCGAAAACCCCGATATCCCGATTGCGCTGCACCTTGACCACGGCGACAGCTTTGAGCTGTGCAAGAGCTGCATCGACGGCGGCTTCACGTCCGTCATGATTGACGCTTCCTCCAAGTCCTTTGAGGATAATATCGCCCTGACCCGCAAGGTCGTCGAGTATGCCCATGACCACGGCGTGGTCGTCGAGGCGGAACTCGGCACGCTCGCTGGCGTCGAAGACGACGTGAAGGTGGAGCATGGTCAGGAAATGTACACCCATCCGGAAGAAGTCGAAGAGTTTGTGACCCGCACGGGTTGCGACTCGCTGGCGATTGCCATCGGCACGTCCCACGGCGCGTACAAGTTCAAGCCCGGTCAGAAGCCCCAGCTGCACTTCGAGGTGCTGGAAGAATGCTCCAAGCGTCTGCCCGGCTTCCCGATCGTCCTGCACGGCGCTTCTTCTGTCCCGCAGGAGTTCGTGAAGGAAATCAACCAGTTCGGCGGCAATATGCCCGACGCAATTGGCATTCCGGAAGAGCAGCTGGCGAAGGCGGCGAAGATGGCGGTCTGCAAGATCAACATCGACTCCGATATTCGTCTGGCGATGACCGCGAGCATCCGCAAGTACTTCGCGGAACATCCGGATCACTTTGACCCCCGTCAGTACCTGAAGCCTGCCCGCGCTGCGGTGAAGGCGATGGTCGCCCACAAGATTGTGGATGTGCTGGGCTGCGCTGGCAAGGCGTAATCAAGGCACAAAAAGGCTCTGTCGTGAATGCGGCAGGGCTTTTTGGTTATGGAAATACCGAGCAATTGTGGTTCATCACGGAATCTTGGGGGAAGAGCAGCTTGGGGGTGCGTCTGCGGACGCGCAAAGTTAGGGGCAGGGACGCTTCGCTGCCTGCGCCTTTGTTGGTGGCTTCCTTGGGATTGGTCGGACGCGGAACAGTTGGGGCGTTGCCCCAAACCCCACAAGGGACAGACGAAAAGGGACGAAGTCCCCCCTTGACCCCTTTTCGCGATTGAGTTGGTCGCGTTTTCATGCTCCTTCCGCGTGCAGCTTTTGGGTGCTTCGCCTAAGCCCTTGTTTGCTTCC
>PPYE01047343.1_pt1 | contig 16285 bp, 17 predicted proteins | sample 1559881 | NCBI WGS metagenome assembly PPYE01 (sample SAMN08240022, study PRJNA423297) | Human gut metagenome, whole genome shotgun sequencing project. | reverse complement strand
AGATCATCTATAAATCTATAGAAAGAATAAGTGCATAACCATCGTTTCTACTGGCTATACACTTATTATACGAGGAGAAATATCATGAAACAGGTAGAATTAAATAACAGAAAAGTGGCAGTGATCGGATGCGGATTTGTAGGAGCAACATCGGCGTTTGGACTGATGCAGAGTGGTTTGTTTTCTGAGATGGTTTTGATTGATGCAAATACAGAGAAAGCAGAAGGGGAGGCAATGGATATTTCCCATGGAATCCCATTTGCAAGACCGATGAAAATTTATGCGGGTGGTTATGACGATATTATGGATGCGGCGATCATTGTTGTGACGGCCGGTGCAAACCAGAAGCCGGGCGAGACGAGGCTGGATCTGGTTCAGAAAAACGTCGGCATTTTTAAGAGTATTATCCCGGAGATTGCAAAAAGAGATTACCAGGGAATCCTGCTTATCGTTTCAAATCCGGTCGACATTCTTACATACACCGCACATAAGCTGAGCGGTATGCCGGAAAACCGTGTGATCGGTTCCGGTACGGTGCTTGACACGGCACGTTTAAAATATGAGTTGGGAGAGCATCTTGGTGTGGACAGCCGGAGCGTGCATGCATTTATCATCGGAGAGCACGGTGACAGTGAGATCGCTGCATGGAGCAGTGCAAATGTATCGGGAATCCCGTTAAATACATTCTGCGAGATGCGCGGACATTTCAATCATGACGATTCGATGGAACGCATTGCAGCAAATGTGCGCAACAGTGCCTATGAGATCATTGCAAAGAAAAATGCGACCTATTATGGAATAGCAATGTCTGTAAAGAGGATCTGCGAAGCAATCGTGCGCGACGAGAAATCCATTCTTCCGGTTTCCGGTATGATCCATGGAATGTATGGTGTGGAGGATGTTGTTTTAAGTATGCCGGCGATCGTTGGAAAAAACGGAATTGAGAGACAGGTTCCGATTTCTTTAGATGAGGATGAACAGAAACAGCTTCAGAAATCAGCACAGATCTTAAAGGAGATGGCGGAGCAGGTTTTGTTCCGTCGTCCGAAAATAAGAAAAACTAAGTATGCCTGAATCAAGTTTTCCCAGAGTGACGTGAACGGCGTTCAACACGCGCCAGTTATGGCACGATGACATCCATGGCTCGTGAAGCCTTGTTCTGCCATCCATGGCAGAACATCACTGTGAATTGACAGGCATACTAAGATTTTCTAATTTTCTCCCAAAGTCACAAAACGAGTCCAAACTTCGTGCAATTTGACATCCGCTAAGTTATGAACCACCTTTTAACACCAGAATCTTACAGTTAAACAAATACGAAAAGCAGCTGCAAAAATGTGATAGATTTTGCAGCTGCTTTTTGTGCTATTTTTTAGAGACAAATGCTTGACATGTTTTAAGTGAAGTGTTATTTTAAAATTAAGTTAAGCGTTTAAGCAAGCGCAAACCCGGGAAATTGCGTTATATTATAATAAAAGAAAAAGTACGTTCCTGATGAACATGGGAAAACAGCTAAGTTTGAAGAATGGGCACAGGATACGCTTTTTTTTACTATGTTGGTTAAACGCTTAAGCAAAAAAGAAATAGCTGGGGAATAATTGCAGAAATAAATCAGAAAGGAAATGGAGAAGGATGAAAAGAAAAGGATTCATGTATTTTATGGCAGCAGCGTTAGTGACAACAATGGGAGTTTCCGGGCTGACCGGATGTCAGTCAAAAGGAGGGGAAAAAGATACTGTGGCACAGGACAGCCAGACAGTTATGACAGAGCAGAAGCCTGAAGCAGAGCAGACAGCGCATGTAGTGACATTTTATGATGCCGATGGAAAGACGGTATTAGAGACAAAAGAGGTGGAAGATGGAGCATGTGCAGAGGAATATGTTCCGGAAAAAGAAGGTTACACGTTTGCAGGCTGGTTTGCAACACCACAGATGAGCCATAAGTTTGATTTTACGACAGCGATTACGGCAGATACAGATATTTTCGCAGGATTTGTTTCCTATCAGGAGGATACGAGGAAGTTTGCAATTGTGGGAAGTGGAACAAGTCCGGTGTTGTTGGAATCAAACTGGGGAGCGGTTATTGGTGATGCACAGACATTAACAAAAGAGGTCGATCCGGATGCTAACGTTTATACCATTACATTAGATCTGGAGGCGGGTGACGAATTCCAGTTTGCAATTAACTCTGACTGGAATGACCAGAGAGGCTGTGGTTACCTTACTGCCTTTTCAAAAGATGGAAAAGATTATTTTCAAAATTCAGGAAGCCTTGGAGATGCGGGTACAAAGAGAGCTAACATTAAGTGTCTTGTGTCTGGAAATTATACCTTTACCTTAACAACATATCCGGGTGAAGATATTTATGAAGAGTCTGCAGCAGATTATAGTGAAGATAATAAAGAAGCGTTCAATATCAACATGTATGATACGATTGACTGGACTTACAATGGAGAAAATGAGTCGGACGGAGCGGAAAAACAGATCGATTATTACATTAAAGGTGCTAAAATCACAAACTGGGAAGATGTATATACAGATGAGACAGAGTTTGTGGAAAGAGATGGGATTTACAGCCTGACAGTTGATCTTGAAGAGGGCGATGAGTTTATGTTTACTTCCATGGTTACGGTAGGAGACACAAAGAGCGTTGGAACAGAATATATCCGCTATACGAACATTGCAGAAGATGATACGGAAAGCTTATCCTGCGTGACCGGAAAAGAAGGCGGTAATCTTGTTGCAAATACGGCAGGTTCTTATACTTTTACTTATGATCCGTCCACACAGATTCTGACAGTGTCATGTGAATAAAATCCGATGGCAGGATGTCAGATTAAAATATCATGCTGCCGGATTGGAATCCTCTGCAGTGCATATTCCAGACAGGTAAGCAGTGCATCAGCTTTTTCTGTACGGATGGACGGTACATACAGTGTGTTGTGGGAAGAATTTAAAAGCTGGTAAAGTACATGGTCGACTACAACAAGGTTTTCCTCTTTTATTGCGGAAACTTCTAAAAAATCCCGTACATATCGTATATCAGCGTGAAGTGTGGAAAGGAAATCCTTTTTTTCACAGTTTTTGGTATCTAACAATACGAGTGTGTATGGTTTTTTGGAAAAATAAATATCGGCCTGCTCCAGAATATTCCGGTAGTTGGAATTGATCTGGAAAAACAGCGGATCATGGATCATACAATCATAGGCAACCAGAGGAATAAAATTACTATCACCGATCTGATGAAACAGCTCGGAAGAAATATCATAACAGATGATTGCATCTGCATGATCGAATTTTTCAGTATAAGATTCGTTCAGGCAGACGAGATCATAGTTCTTTTTATGAAAATATGAAATAAGGAAATGCAGAAAATAAGACTGTTCTGCATTCTTTAAAAGTGAGTCTCCGGCGGACAGGTAAAGGGCAAGCAGCTGATTGCGGTTTGTCGCCAGAGCTTTTGCTGACTGGTTTGGTGTATAGCCTAACAGATTGATGATCTGAAGGACTTTTTTTCTGGTCTTTTCACTGATCCGTTTATCCGTACGGTTATTGATCACGTAAGATACAGTGGCAACGGAAACACCTGCTTCCTTAGCAACGTCTTTAATGGTAACTGATTGTTTCATTGGTGAGACTCCCTTTTGGCAGCTTCTGTGTTTTCAGTAAGTGAAACGCTTAAGCTCTTTTCATTTGTTATAAAGAAAAATGTCACATTTGTCAACAATAAAAAACATAAAATAAAATGGTTGGAAAGGTTTATTATTAAAATGAATCAGTATGCAATTTTACATATACCGGACTCAAGATATTGTTTTGCGGTTGGTGAGAAAGAACTTGTGCTTCGCCTCAGGATGTCTAAGGAGGATGACGGGGCGAAGGTGTATTTAATCTACGCACAGAAATATGATTTTACATTAAAACGACAGAAAAAAAGGATGGAAGTGTGTTACAGGGATTATTTATATAGTTATTACGAAATCAGGCTTGCGTTAGAGGATGTCCGTTTTGCCTATCTGTTTGAGATTGAAGAGGCGGGAAAGATTTATTATTTCAGTGAAGATGGAGTGACAAAAAACTATTGTTTTGAGGAAGGATTTTATAATTTTTTTCAAATGCCTTATATCAATCAGAATGACGTATTAAAGACGGTGGACTGGATGCGGGATGCTGTATTTTATCAGATTTTTATTGACCGTTTTTATCAGGGAAACATGCAGAAAGACACCGGGTATATCAATATGGCGTGGGGGGATAAACCAACACCGGAAAGCTTTGCAGGAGGTGATATTGAAGGAATCATAGAAAAACTTGATTATCTTCAAAAGCTTGGGGTAACAGCACTTTATCTGACACCGGTTTTTTCGTCCGTGTCTAATCATAAATATGACATTAAAGACTATCGGAAAGTAGATCCACAGTTTGGAACAAAGGAGGATGTCATACGGCTGGTAAAAAAAGCACATGAAAAAGGAATCAGGATTGTACTGGATGCTGTTTTTAACCACTGCAGTATGTATCTGGAACAGTTTATGGATGTGATAAAAAAAGGGCAGGATTCCATTTATTTCGACTGGTTTTTGATCAATGGCAATAAAGTGGATGTGGAAAAAGGGAATTATGAATGTTTTGCATCCTGCAATTATATGCCAAAATTAAATACGGCAAACGAACAGGTACAGGAGTTTTTGATAGAAATTGCAGCTTATTGGATGAGAGAGACAGGGATTGACGGATGGAGACTGGATGTTTCGGATGAAGTTTCACATGACTTCTGGAGAAGATTCAGAAAGGAAGTAAAAAAAATCAATCCGGACTGTGTCATTATTGGAGAAAACTGGCATGATGCATATCCTTATCTGCAGGGAGATCAGTACGACAGTATTATGAATTACTCTTTTACGAAAGCCTGTCTGGATTATTTTGCAAGAGAGAAATTTGATGCAAAAGCGATGGCTGAAAAATTAAATGCAAACCTGATGCGTAATCTGGAACAGGTTAATGTTATGATGCTTAATCTTTTAGATTCTCATGATACGCACCGTTTCTTTTCCGAGGTTGGATGTGACAAGAGAAAATTACTTGCTGCACTTGCTTTGGAAATTGTATTTATTGGTACGCCGTGTATTTATTATGGTACGGAAATCTGTATGGAAGGTGGTTACGATCCGGATTCAAGACGATGTTTTGACTGGGAGAAAACACATTGGGATATGGCAGTTTATGATAAGATAAAAGAACTGCTTGCATTAAAAAAGGAGGAGGTTCTTCAGTATGGGACCATCTGTGTTTTAGAGGAGAATGGAATGCTTTCCGTTCATAGAACATGGAAAAATGTATCAATTACATTGTGGGTAAATGGGACAGATCAAACCAAAAAAATCACATTTTCAAAATCTGACACCAAAAAAATCATCTGTGCAGAAAATGAGCTGGAATGGAAAAAGAATCCAAAAGAAGAGAGGAACTGTATCAATGAACCGCTTTTTTTACAATCAAAAGGGTTCGTAGTTGTAAAAGAGGAAATGGGGGTATGATCATGAAACGAAAAGTATGGGTAGCAGCAATGGCAGTATTATTACTTGCCCAGCAGTTATGTGGCTGCGGTGAGAAGGTAAAAGAAGAAAAGGCTGCTTCTGCCAGTGAGTCTGCATCGGGAACAGCACTGAGTAATATTTTTACCGGAGAACTGGAACAAAATGTAACAATCCAGGTTCTTGAAAATGACACAGCAATCGAAAAAGGATATTTTGCTGAACTGATCCAGGCATTTAATGAAGCTTATAAAGATCAGGGAATCACAGCTGTAGATGCAAATATGGATCAGTACTTAGATCTTGCAAATGATGGACCTTACGGATATGGACCGGATGTGCTGTATCAGGCAAATGATGTGATCATGCAATATGCACAGGGAAAACATATTTATCCACTGCCGGTGGAATCAATGGAATGTTATGGACAGATTCCGCAGACTGCATGGGATGCCTATAAGATAGAGAAAGATGGATCGGTTTATTATTGTGGAGTTCCGGTAAATGTGCAGGCACCGATGCTTTATTACCGTGCAGATCTTCTGCCGGATGACTGGGAGAACAGCTGGGATAAGGATAAAGACGGTATACCGGATATGGTACAGAACTGGAATGATATGTATGCATTTTCCCTAGAACGCCATGATGCGGATCCATCTGCGTATGGATACATGAAATCTCTTTATGATGTTTATTTTTCCAGTGGCTTTTTGTTTTCTTATGGAGGATACATTTTTGGAAATAACAATACCGATGCATCTGATATCGGTTTTGCGGCGGGAGAAGCAGAAAAAGGTGCGTGGGTGTTAGAACAGCTTGCAAGTGCAATGAATGAAGAATGCATTGATGATACGATCACAACGAATGCCTACAGTAAGCTTGCAGATGGAACCTATTTTGCAACTATTTCGACACCGGATGTTTATTCATCTTTTTTAGATGAGATGGTGTCAGAATACAAGTCAGAAGGTATGGGGGAAGAAGAGGCAGAGAGCACCGCAAAAGAAAATCTCATTATGACAACACTTCCAAAACTTCCTGAGAGTGGCGATTTAACTGAGGAAAATCCCAAACTGACAGACAGCAAAATGATGGGAGGAATCAATGCCTATGCAGTCAGTGCTTATACAAAATATCCGAATGCATGTCTTGCATTTATAAATTTTGCAACCGGTTATGATATGATGGTAAAAAGAAGTGAAATGCTGGGAATTGCACCGGCCAGAGAAGATGCTGCGAAAGAAGCCGGCGGTACATCAGAACTTTTATATCAGAATCTGGAAAATGGAAACATTATACTGATGCCTTCTATCAAAGAAGTTTCACAGATCTGGACTCCGGGACAGACTTTCTTTACGGATCTTGCAAAAGATGCATTCCGTGCAGAAAATGAGAAAAAGTATCCGGATCTGGAATCCCTGAAAGCAGGGTTAGAAGAAGTAGACCGGCAGATTTACGATGCTGTTTATACGTTGAAATAGCAAAAGAAAACTTTTTACGGAAAACATAAAGAAATGGAGGTAGTGTGAAAATAAGATTTTTCACACGCAAGATTTGTGCTTGCGCACAAACTCGGGATGCGCAAAAGCAGCGCAGGAATGGAGATTATTATGGGACAGCAGCGGGGAAAAAAGATGGAAAAGTACTGCCATAACAGCAGCTGGCAGGTAAAATTGTCAGCTGTGCTGATGGGAACAGGGCAGATATGTTATGGGAGTATTATAAAAGGTATCTTATTTTTGATCTCAGAAGTGAGTATCGTCCTTTATTTTGTGATAAGAGGATGGCGTGATATCGTAGGATTTTTTACATTAGGAACACAAAAAGGTGATGCATGGCTTGGAATAGAAGGTGATAATTCTGTTGTTATGCTTTTGATGGGAATTTTTGCATGGATCGTGCTTGGTGTTTTTATTATGCTGTACCGGTTAAATCTGAAAGATGTATGTTCCATGCAAAAACGTATGGAACAGGGGAAACACCGGTTGACTTTCCGGGAGGAAATCGGACAGCTCCTTGATAAGAAATTTTACATACTTGTGCTGGCACTGCCGGTACTGGGGGTATGTGTATTTAACATTTTGCCGATTGTATTTATGATCCTGATCGCATTTACAAATTATGGCGGGGATATTGTACCACCGGAATTAGTTGACTGGGTTGGAATTTCAAATTTTAAGAAACTTGTGTCACTCTCTCAGTTTGCACCAACATTTTTTAAGATTTTAGGCTGGAATGTCATATGGGCAGCTGCATCAACAGCATTGAATTATTTTGCCGGACTTGGTCTGGCATTATTACTGGATAAAGACTGTGTAAAAGGAAAAGCATTCTGGAGGGCGTTTCCGGTGCTCGCCTATGCAATACCAGGATTTATCACACTTTTAGCATTTAAATTTATGTTTTCCTATGGAGGACCGGTTAATCAGCTTATCGCAGCCTGTGGGAAAAGTGCCATTGGATTTCTTGATCTGGATGCGAAATGGAGCGCAAGGCTGATCGGACTTTTTGTGAATTGCTGGATCAGCGTTCCATCCATCATGTTACTTGCAACTGGAAATCTTTCTAACAGGGATGTTTCTTTATATGAAGCTGCAAAGATCGACGGGGCAGGCAGATGGAAACAGTTCGAAAAACTGACAATGCCTTTTATGCTGTTTTCCACGATGCCGGTTTTACTTGGACAGTTTATCGGAAATTTCAATAACTTTGGTATTTTTTATTTCCTGAGAGGAGGACTGTATCTGGATGGATATTTTCTGGCAAGTGATACCGATCTGCTGATTAACTGGTTATATAATCTTTCTATTGATAATAATTATTATTGCATCGGGGCGGCGATCAGTCTTATCATTTTCCTGATCACATCAGCTATTTCACTGATAGTATACATAAAATCACCATCCTATAGAGAGGAGGACACATTTCAATGAGTAAAAAGTGGAAATTCGGCAGAATGATGGATACAGGCATAACATATCTGATTCTCACCGCTGTAGCATTTGTGTTTTTTTTCCCGTGTCTCTGGCTGATCCTGGCATCGTTTTCAAAATCGGGAACCATTTATTCATTTAACGGTTTTTTCCCAAAAGAATATAGTTTTGCAAGTTTTCAGAAGCTTTTTACTGATACGACACTTTACAACTATCCGAGATGGTTTTTTAATACACTTTTTGTGGCAGCGGGAAGCTGTATATTAGGGACATTTCTTGTGATTTTAACTGCATATACAATGTCAAGATTTACATTTACAGCCAGAAAACCAATGATGAAAATCACGATGGTACTTGGAATGTTTCCATCTTTTATGGGAATGATCGCAGTTTATCTTCTGATGACGCAGTTTAACCTGATCAATCATTTGTGGGGCTTAATCTTGATTTATGCTGCAGGTGCACCGATGGGGTATCTGACACAGAAGGGTTTTTTTGATACGATCCCAAAAGCAATTGATGAGGCGGCAAGGATTGACGGTGCAACAAATTTTCAGGTGTTTACAAGGATTAATCTGCCATTATCAAAACCGATCATTGTATATACGGCGTTGACATCTTTTACATGGCCGTGGAGCGATTTTATTTTACCGAAACTTCTGCTGAAAGAAAAGGATCTTTACACCGTTGCAGTTGGACTGATGAGCTTAGATGAAACGGAGTTTGCAAGATTCGCAGCCGGAAGTGTTTTTATTGCAGTTCCGATCGTTATCCTTTATTTCTTTCTTGTAAAAAATATGGTGAACGGCATGGCGCAGGGAGCGGTAAAAGGTTAGATACGGTTTACAATCAGTTATTGTTGAATCCGTTTTTTCATGTTAAAATGGGCGCAGGCATTGCAATGACATTTCCTGAGCAGTTTAAGGGATGACAAGACTTTTCGGAAGAAAGTGCCTGTGACAGGATGTTTACGAAAGAAGACGGAGGAACGGTATGAGTAAGGGAATCGCGGGAAAAAATAACTGGGCATTGTTTTTACTATTGCTGGCAGGGATCGTACTTGGAGGTTTTATCGGAAGCCTTGCAGCGGGAGTGCCATTTTTAAGCTGGCTGAATTATGGGCAGACATTTGGATTTGCAAATCCAATCGTACTGGATCTTGGAATCCTGGTCATTACATTCGGACTCAGTATCAAGATTACGATCGCAAGCATTATTGGTGTGCTGATCGCTATTATTATTTACCGTTTTTTATAATTTTTGATTAGGGTGTCAAAAGGTGGTTCTTAAATTTTTGATTGGCAAATTGCACAAAGCAGTGCCTATTTTGTTCCGTTGTCCGAAAATAAGAAAATCTAAGTCTGCCTGTGTTAAATTCTCTCAAAGTGACGTGTACGTCTTAAACTCGCGCCAGTTATGGCACGATGACGTCCATGGGACATTAAGACTTTTGCTGCCGTCCATGGCAGCAAAACACTGTACATCAACAGGCAAACTAAGATTTTCTAATTTTCTCCCAAAGTCACAAAAACAGTCTCTGCTTAGTGCAATTTGCCAGCCACCAGATTAAAATCCACCTTTTGACACCCGAATCAATTTTTGTGAAAAATGAATAATTGAACCTGAAATCCTGCAAAAAATGGCTTGTTACACTGTGAAACTTTAATAATTTAGTGAAATAAAGAAAAAAATATTGCACATGGATTCATTTTATAATAAAATAAGTGTGTCAAAACGAAACCAGCGGGAGAACCGTTAGGAGCATGCAGTGTAAAGCGCATTGTATGAAGTATATACTAAATTAAGCAAGGAGAGATTGTAAAATGGGATACGTTGATGAAGTACTCGAAGTAGTAAAGAAAAAAAATGCAGATCAGCCTGAATTTTTACAGGCAGTAACAGAGGTTCTTGATTCCTTAAGACCTGTTATTGATGCAAATGAAGAGTTATACAGAAAGAATGCAATCTTAGAGAGAATTACAGAGCCGGATCGTCAGATCATGTTCCGCGTTCCATGGGTAGACGACAATGGACAGGTACAGGTAAACAGAGGATTCCGTGTACAGTTTAACAATGCGATCGGACCGTACAAGGGCGGCTTAAGACTTCATCCGTCTGTAAACCTTGGTATCATCAAATTCTTAGGATTTGAGCAGATTTTCAAAAACTCACTTACAACACTTCCAATCGGTGGTGGTAAAGGTGGTTCTGATTTCGATCCTAAGGGCAAATCAGACAGAGAGATCATGGCATTCTGCCAGAGTTTTATGACAGAGCTGTCAAAATACATCGGAGCAGATGTTGACGTACCTGCCGGAGATATCGGAACAGGCGCAAGAGAGATCGGTTTCATGTTCGGTCAGTATAAGAGAATCCGTGGTTCCTTCGAGGGAGTTCTTACAGGAAAAGGACTTACTTATGGTGGATCTCTTGCCCGTACACAGGCTACCGGATATGGTCTGTTATACCTGACAAACGCATTATGGAAAGATCACGGCATGAGTCTTGAAGGCAAGACAGCCGCAGTTTCCGGATCTGGTAACGTAGCTATCTACGCAATCGAGAAAGCACAGCAGTTAGGCGTTAAAGTTGTAACATGTTCTGATTCTACAGGCTGGATCTATGATCCGGAAGGAATCGATGTTGCATTATTAAAAGAAGTAAAAGAAGTAAAACGTGCACGTCTGACAGAGTACGCAGCTGCAAAATCATCTGCAGAGTATCATGCAAAACAGAATGGTGAGCACGGTGTATGGCAGTACAAAGTAGATTTAGCTCTTCCATGTGCTACACAGAACGAGTTAGACCTTGAGGATGCTAAGATGTTAGTTGCAAACGGTGTTACTTCCGTAACAGAGGGTGCTAACATGCCTACAACACTGGAAGCTACCAAATACTTACAGGAGAAAGGTGTTCTCTTTGTAGGTGGTAAAGCTGCCAATGCCGGTGGTGTTGCTACATCTGCACTTGAGATGAGCCAGAACTCCGAGAGACTTTCCTGGACATTCGAAGAAGTTGATGGAAAACTCAAAGGAATCATGGAGACGATCTACGCTAACATTTCTGACGCTGCAAAGAGATACAATGCAACTGTTGGTGGACAGACTGACTATGTTGCCGGTGCAAATATTGCCGGATTTGAGAAGGTTGTAGATGCTATGTTAGCTCAGGGTGTTTGCTAATTAAGAAATTCTAAGATAATATAAGATATGGTTAAGTCCTGTAAACCCAGTGTTTATGGGACTTTTCTTTATGTACTGAAGTGACAAAAGAATTGTCAGAATATTCATAAATAGAAGATAATTTACGTTATTTTGAGGTCGTTATATACACGTGGTACACAAGTGATATACATGTGGTATACACTTGTTTTTACTGATTTTGGATGCTTTTTAAAGCGTTTCCATCTGTTACTTTTCAGGATGATTCAGGCTGAACATGAGTGTGATGTTGATACCACAACAACATTATAAGTGTATTCAGTTTTTGCTCCTAAATCTTGTTCACTTCTGTAAGAAGTTCTTCTAAAGTTTTATGGGTGTACGTTCCCTTGGTGGTGTCGTTTTTCATACTGTGTCCCATAATCAGTTTGATACATACGTCATTTGCTCCGGTGCTGTCCATAAGTGAAGCAAAGGTGTGTCTGCCATCGTGGGGCAGGTGTTTCATTTTGAGTTTTCCCATGCACGTATTAAAATTGCCGTTCATGTAGGTTCCGTAGGTGTAAGCCAGGTAGGTGTATTTTCGCTTGACCTTCCCAGTATCGTCTTCCACAAGTTTCGAGATACGGACAGCGTAGGGCTTTCGTCGTTTGCCACCAAGCTTGATTACGCTGCCGTAAGAGTTTGGTAACTTCATATTTAACCTTCTTTCTGCATTTGTTCTAATTGTTTAAGGCAATACTCTGCATATTCCTTGTAGCGTTTTACTCTTGCAATTTCATTTGGAATATCAAAAGCATAAATGGACTTCGGAAGCAGGTCAGAACGTTTGGTAGGATTAGCCACTTTGTACGCAGAGAGCTTATACTCAACAAAATCTTTCACTTCTTTTTCCAGTTCTGCCAGCTTGGTTAATGGTATCTGGGCAACGTCTTTTCCAGACTCATTTGAATAGACATGGATTACGCCATCTTCAGCAATTTCTTTTACATCAACAGATCCGGTTGCAGTATCGAAGGAATCCTGTAAATGGGCTTCCTGAAGAAGTTCATATTCAACCGTATAGCCGATATCATGCAGATAGGAGAGAACACCGTAATAAGGCTGTTCATATTTGTTAATGTAGTATTTGCGTATTTCAAAAGAATTGAAATAGTCATTGATAATCGCATTCACAAAATCATTGGTGCATTCGCAATATTGCATCAAATCTCCATTTTCATTAGGAATAAACGCTTCCATAGGTATTTTGTAACCGCTGGCTAGCACTTTGAGAAAGCTTTCTGTTACAGGCTTCTTACCATTTTCTACATTACAGTAATGCGTTCTGGAAATCCCAAAGTCTTTTGCTAGTTGGTTCTGTGATAACCCCCTTTCTTTTCGGATTTGAATGATCCGTTCTCGGATTTCATCTTGATTTGTCAGCATTTTTCATGTACTCCTTTCATTTACACATCATATTTGCTCGTACCATATAAGAAACAGAATTGTTTATATGTACTATATAGTACATAATTAGTATAGACAACAACAGCAACAATGTCAACAAAAATATGGAGGAGAAACAAGTGAAAAAAGAAGAAGTAAAACTGCTGATGAAGCAAAATCAGGTAAAGCAGTGGGAAGTGGCGGAAGCAATGGGAATTTCCGAATTTACGCTTTGCAGATGGTTAAGGAAGGATTTGAAGGGGAAACAGCTTGAACGGCTGAATTCGGCGATTAAGAAGGTCAGAAGCGGCAAAGAGGAGACACATAGAGAGGAGGGGCACTAATGGAACGAGTTACGACAAAAGAGGCTGCAAAATTACTTAATATGGATGTTGTGACCTTGCAGTTTTTGATGAGACAGGAGAGACTGCCGATTGGTTATGCCATCAAGAAGGATGGAAAGAGCCGCTATCATTACATCATATACAGAAGTATGTTGGATGCGTTTATCCAGAGCGGAGGGAAATGCTAAATGCTAAATGGCAGGAAAACGATATTATTGGTTGAAATTGCAGGTCGGTTTCTTTCAGGAACTAATCATCAAACAACTGCGAACTTTGTCGGAGGGAGATAGTATCGTCCTGCTTTATCTGAAACTGCTGTTAAAGGCAATTAACACAGAAGGGATTATTTACTATCAACATATTTTGCCGACCTTAGATGAGGAAATAGCATTGGATACGGGAGAGAAGTCGGCACTTGTGAAGCTGACGATTTCTGCTTTGTGCCAATATCATGCGGCTGTGTTCTTGGACGATCAATCGTTACAGTTATTGTACTTGGAGGACATGGTTGGAAGTGAGAGTGCTTCAGCATCCAGAGTCAGAAATCATAGGGCGAATCAAAAGCTCATAAAGGAAAAAGAGCAGGCAGCGTTACAATGTAATGCAACTGTAACGGAAGGTAACACCACAGAAATTCCCGGTAGCACAGAGATAGAGAATAGTGAAAAGGAAGAGAAGAAGCCAAAGGAGGAGGGAGAACCAGAGATAGAGGAAATTCCTTCTTACTTTGCTGATACGGTGCTGAATAGTATGTTTCTTTCTTATCTGGAATACCGAAAAGAAAATGGCAAGGAAGTGAAGGGGAAAGCAATCGGTTATTGCATTGATAAGCTGGAAAGTTTATCGAATTCTCCAGTAGAACAAGTGGCAATTATTAAACAGACAATTCAGAATGGATGGACAGATTTCTTCCCGATGAAAGTGAAAAAAGAAAAGGTAAGCGGGAGCAATGTAAGTTCATGGTTGGAGCGTGAAAAGATACAAAGTGCGGGAGGGGTTTTCGGTGACTAAACAGGAATTTGCAACATTGGTTGTAGCAATGCAGGCAATGTATGGAGAAGATTTTATTGGAACAGAAGAAGCGTTGGATGTGTGGTACGCTCTATTACATGATCTGGACTATCAGATATTAGCAAAGGCACTTCAACAATATATGTTGACAAATAAATTCAAGCCGACCGTTGCAGAGTTACGAGAAATATATGCAGAGTTGGTTAGCCCAGTGATTTCTGATTGGAGTGAAGGCTGGGAGAAAGTCAGCAGAGCAATCGGGCATTACGGAATGTATCAGGAGCAAGCTGCAATGGAAAGTTTTGATGAAGTGACCAGAGAAGTCGTAAAGCGCCTGGGGTTTCAGAATATCTGTCTGTCAGAAAATATCGTTGCTGACCGGGCAAGATTTGCAGAAATCTACCAAGCCATTCAAAGGTGGAAAAGAACAGAAGTGAACGTAGGAAGTGCATTGCCAAACTTACGTGAAATGGTGCAGAATCGCTTGGCTGAACTGGCACAGAAAGGGCAAAAGGCAATAGAACAGGAAAAGGATAAAAACTAACTTAGCAAGCACTGCCTGTGTTCCCTCACAGGCGATAAAATGAGCGATTTCTCTTACAGAAGAAATGCTCAAATTTATCATTTAGGGAGAATTCCCTAACCCTTAAAATCATTTGAGAGGATGGAGCGATATGGCAAAGGATAGAGCCAATAGAACGAGGAAAAATGAACTGAAAATTTATTTGAGTGATAATGAAAAATATATTCTGGACAGGAAGGTGGAGCTGTCTAAGCGGAAGAGTGTTTCGGATTATATCAGGACATTGATACTCTTTGGATCTGTTTATGATGTGGATTATTCTTATCTACGACAATACAACGAAACACTTGGAAAAATCAGTGGGAATCTGAATCAGATTGCTAAGAGAATTAACAGTACCGGGAATGTTTATGAAGAGGATATGGCAGAAGTGAAAGCTATTATGGACGAGGTGTGGAGGAAGCAGAAGGCGATGCTGAAGAAGCAGCCGCTGATACATAATGGGTAGCAGAGTTTCCGGTACAGGATTGTGTGGAAAGTGTTGCTCTAAGAGGAAAAAAGGTAGAAATTATTTGTTTGAACATAATATAAACGCAGGTATGGAAAATAGTTATATAATGAATTACAGAAAGTAGAATTAAGTGAACTATTGTGGGTATTTGAGAATGAATGGCAAAAAAATATTAAAAGCAAATTTATAGTGAACTTTTTTCGCTCTGTAATGGTTATATAAGATGTAAGACGTTTTATGATTGGAGAAAACGCTATGAAAGACAGCGAATTGATTCAAAAAGTACATAGCGGAAATAAAGAGGCAGTCGGTAGTATTATTGAACGATATTATGCAGATATTTATCGCTTTTGCCTATATATGGTTCAAACAGAGGATGATGCCTACGACATTGCTCAGGAAACTTTTTTGAAATTTATGAAATATGGAGCTTCCTATAAACATCATAATCTCAAAGGTTATCTCCTGACTATTGCAAGAAATATATGTTTTAATTATTTCCGGGATAAGAAAGAAAAAGTAACAGCCATCGAATGGGAGGAGATTGATAAAATTCCAAATAATAAAGATATGCTGACCGAAGCGGAGGATGCCGTTTATTTGAGAAATTTATTAAAGGAACTTTCGCAGGATACGAGGGAAGTTATTATTCTGCGTATTTATGAAGAAATGAAATTTAAAGATATTGCAAAGATTATGGGGTGCAGTGTTTCTACTACAAAGTCAAGATTTCGATTAGGTGTAAATCAGTTAAAAAAGTTAATGGAGACCAGCTATGAAAAGTCAACCATAAATTAGCAAAAAATTTCTTTTTCATATCGGTGGTAAAAAAGGGTAACT
>PPYE01170963.1_pt1 | contig 16293 bp, 10 predicted proteins | sample 1559881 | NCBI WGS metagenome assembly PPYE01 (sample SAMN08240022, study PRJNA423297) | Human gut metagenome, whole genome shotgun sequencing project. | reverse complement strand
AGTCTTCGGCAGTGGACTGTATAGTCCGTTACCGTAGACCGTACAGTCTGCTACAATGGACTGTACAGTCTATTATAGCAGACTGTAATAATCTTCTGTTTAAAAGGACTTGGCTGACCCTAAGAAACGGCTTACTCTTCCTTTGGTTAGTGATATGATATTTAAATCCCCAAGAAAACGATGTGACCCAAGAATAACAAGTAATCCCAAGTGAACCGCTACTCCACAATCAACCGGACTGTTCCCGTTAAATTGCTGTTGGCCCATTGTCGGCCGGGGATATTTCACCGCTTCCCACGCAAATTTCCGCATCTTTGTCATACAGCACGCCGAATTGTCCGGGCGCAATACCCTGCAGAGGTTCATGGCTATGGATTCGGAACAAGTCGTCTTCCCGTGTCAGTATTCCTTTCATAAACGTATCGGTATGCCGGATTTTGAAAGAAACGTCTACAGGAGAATTTCCCTTCCATAAGTCCTCCGTGATGAAATGGAAATCACGCAAGGCAAAGTCCGTACCGTATTGCTTCTCAGTATTATAGCCTCGTGAAACATAGATAAGGTTTTCATCTATGTCTTTGCGGATAACGAACCAAGGTCCGCCGCTCAGTCCCAGTCCTTTGCGCTGTCCTATGGTGTGGAACCAATATCCTTTGTGAGTGCCGATCCGTTTTCCTGTCTCCACTTCAATGACGGCTCCTTCTTTCTCGCCCAAAAAGCGGCGAAGGAAGTCATTATAATTGATTTTTCCTAAAAAGCAGATACCCTGACTGTCCTTGCGCCGTGCACTGGGCAGTTTGGCTTGTAAGGCAATATCCCTGACTTCATTTTTCATCAGTCCGCCAAGAGGAAACAGCAGTTTGGATACTTGCAGATAATCTATCTGTGCCAGAAAATCCGTCTGGTCCTTGACCGGATCTTGTGCGGTTCCGAGCCATATTTTTCCATCTTTTTCAAGGATACCGGCATAATGGCCGGTGGCTGTCTTGTCATACAGATGTCCGGCCTCCTGTTCGAAACATCCGAATTTGATGAGTTTGTTGCACATCACATCCGGGTTGGGAGTGAGGCCACGCTTCACTTTGTCTATGGCGTATGCCACGACATTGTCCCAGTATTGCCGGTGCAGGTCAATGATATTCAGTTTGAGGCCGTATCTGCGTGCGGTAGCCGTACATAGTTCGATATCCTCTTCTGCGGTGCAGGTAAGATCCTCGTCACCGTCCATTCCGATTTTGATATAGAAAAGGTCAGGTTTATATCCTTGTTCGCAAAGGAGGTGTACGGCAACCGCGCTGTCGACTCCTCCTGAAATTAATGCAGCTATGTTCATTTTTATTGTTTTGGGTCAATGATTATTAGGCAGCGGATATTCTTCGAACGCATAGAGCACAGTCGACAGATATCTTTCTCCTGTGTCGGGTAAGAGGACTACAATTTGTTTCCCCTCATTCTCAGGCAATTTGGCCAGTTCTAAAGCGGCATAGGCAGCAGCTCCCGATGAGATTCCTACCAGCAGTCCTTCTGTGGAAGACAATTCACGTCCTGTGCGGATGGCATCATCGTCTTTTACACGGATTATTTTATCTACCAGGCTTCCGTTGTATATCTTGGGGATGAACCCTGCGCCGATACCCTGTATCTTGTGTGCTCCCGGTTGCCCGCCCGAAAGAACAGGGGAGTTATCCGGCTCTACTGCTACGATTTGTATGTTGGGATTCTGTTTTTTCAATCCTTCTGCTACACCGGTCAGTGTACCTCCGGTGCCTACTCCGGCAACAAAGATATCTACTTTTCCATCAGTGTCATCCCATATCTCCCGGGCGGTGGTGCGGACATGGACCGCAGGATTTGCCGGATTGTCGAACTGACCTAAAATGACGGCTCCGGGTGTGGTCTTGCGCAGTTCTTCCGCTTTTTCTATAGCCCCTTTCATTCCTTTGCCACCTTCGGTCAGCACCAATTGTGCACCTGCCGCTTTTAATAAATTCCGGCGTTCCAGGCTCATGGTTTCGGGCATGGTAAGTATGGTTTTGTAACCTTTTACTCGGGCAACCCACGCCAATCCCACACCTGTGTTGCCGCTGGTGGGTTCGATGATTACCGAACCGGGTTTCAGGATGCCTTTACTTTCCGCGTCTTCTATCATTGCAAGTGCGATACGGTCTTTTACACTTCCGCCGGGATTGAAATATTCCAGTTTGGCAATTACTTGTGCTTTCGCGCCCTGTTTTTTACTGAAGCGTGACAGTTCCAGGAGGGGAGTGCCTCCAATCAGTTCAGTCAATTGTTTTTTTATTCTTGCCATAATCTTTTGAATTATTAGTGGGTTATCTTTAATAATGCAAAGATAAGGGATGATGTTCAGACAAACAATACCATATTTATGGTATATTTCTTTTGTGCGTTTTTCTTTTTGTGCTACCTTTGTTACGTGAAAAACGAATCTAATCAATTATGCGAACACGAAAAACTATGATGTTCATGGCAGCACTCTGTCTGCTATGTTGCGTGGCTTGTACGCCGCAAAAGGATACTCCTAAAAAGCTGAAAGTTCTCTCATGGAATGTGTGGCACGGTGGTCACTCTAAAACTTATCCGGGAAAAGGATGTGAAGGTACTGTCGGCATTCTCAAGAAAAGCGGGGCGGATGTGGTCTTGATGGTAGAGACATACGGCGCTGCTCCGATGGTGGCAGACTCACTGGGATATCAGTATCATTTAATCTCCGATAATCTATGTATCTACAGCCGTTATCCCATTGTTGAAAAGTATGCATTTCCCGATAGCATCGGTACTTTTAACTTTGGCGGAGTGAAGATTGATATGGATGGCACTCCGGTGCGCATCTTCGACACTTGGCTGCATTATTTGCCCGATATGCGCTTGGTTCCCACGGACAAGACGGAAGAAGAAATTCTGGCTTGGGAAACTGCCGGAACGAGGGATGACGAGATACGGAAGATTCTTTCCGTACTGAAACCGATGCTGGCGGAGGCCGATAGCATACCTGTCATCATGGGGGGAGACTTCAATGTACATTCGCATTTGGACTGGACGGAAGAGACGCGTAATTTGTATAATCACGGCGGGGCGGTCGTACGTTGGCCGGTTTCTGTTGCGATGGAAAAAGCCGGCTTTAAGGATAGTTTCCGCGAAATGAATCCTGATGCGGCGGCCAAGTTGGGAGTGACCTGGCTGACTGATGCGGACTCTTTGGAAACGGAATGCCGGGCAGACCGTATCGACTTTATCTATTACCGGGGAAAGACCATACAGGCCACTACTTCAGAGTGTTATGATAACAGTCTGGGAAAGACATTCACTTTTGAGGGAGAGGATTTCTTCTATCCTTCTGACCATGGATTTGTTTTGTCCGAATTTGTTTTGAAATAGATTGTATGATTATTCAATTAAATATATACTGATGAAAAAGACCTTTTTAATTTCCTGCCTGTTGGTTGCTTCTTTTCCTGTAATGGCGGCATACACCGGACATGTTTATGTAGACAAGAATAAGAACGGTGTGTTTGATAAGGGAGAGAAACCGATGTCCGGCGTCAAGGTTTCTGACGGATTGAATGTTGTGGAAACAGCTGCTGACGGTAGTTTTACGCTTCCCGGTCATGCCGGGGAACGTTTTATTTTTATTACTACTCCTTCCGGCTATAAGACTTATAACCGCCATTATCATAAAATAGAAGATAAGCAGGCTTCTTACGACTTTGGGCTGATGCCTTATGACGGAGGTTTGGGTAAGGATGGCTCCCATAAATATATCCATATTGCCGATACAGAGATTTTCAATACCAAGAATCATGATGAATGGGTAAATAATGTACGTGACTATGCAGCGAATGAGCATGCCGCTTTTATCATTCATACCGGCGATATCTGTTATGAGAAAGGGCTGAAAGAGCATATCAAACTGATGAATACGGAGAATATGGACTGCCCTGTCTTCTATTGTATCGGAAACCATGACCTTGTCAAAGGTAAATACGGCGAAGAGCTTTTTGAAAATATCTACGGTCCTGTTTATTATTCGTTTGACGCCGGACGTGTGCATTACATTGTCACTCCGATGGCAGGCGGTGACCATGCTCCCGGTTATACCCGTGAGGATGTTTATCTTTGGCTGAAAAACGACCTTGCCCATGTAAAACCCGGGACACCTATTATGGTGTTTAATCATGACTTGCTGACTTATGATGACGCTTTTGTTTTTAAAGGAGACAACGGAGGCAGCATTAACCTGAACGAGCATAACCTGAAAGCGTGGGTATATGGTCATTGGCATATTAATTATATGAAGAAGCAAGGAGATGTGTATAGTGTATCTACCGCTACATTGGATAAGGGCGGGATTGACCATTCTACCAGTGCTTTCCGTGTAATGCATGTGGATAAGAACGGTGATTTCACTTCCGAACTCCGTTATTCTTATTTGGATAAGAATATTTGTATAGCTTCTCCTGCCGGTACTGCCTTTGCCAATCGTGTTCCTGTTACAGTAAATGTTTATTCGTCTGCAACTCCGGTGAAAGAGGTGGTTTATAGTTGCCTGCAAGACGGAAAAGCCATACTCAAAAACAAGAAACTCGTTCAGGCTACCGACTGGACCTGGAATGGGGATATGCCTCTGTCTGCCAAGTATCAAGGCAAGGAACTGACCTTGCAGGTGACGGCTCGTTTTAATAATGGTGAGACCGCTTATGCCGAAAGTGCCTTTATTGTCCGACCGGAACAGGTAAAAGTGTCATTGGGTGCCGACTGGAATAACTTGTTGGGAACTTCTACACATGTCGCTCCGGTTTGTCCGCCTCTGGAAGCACCTCTGCAATTAGCCTGGACGAAGAATGTAGGAGCCAATATTTATATGACTTCTCCTTTGGTGCACAATGGTAGGGTATATATAGCTTCTGTTGACGAGAATCTGAAAGGTGAAGGTCATGTTTATGCTTTGGCCGGAGAAGACGGAGAAATACTGTGGAGCTATCCGGTTCGTAACTCCATAAAGAACACTATTGCAATAGATAAAGGTGTGGTTTTCGCTCAAGATGCGCAAGGTTGGCTGTATGCCATTGATGCAGAAACGGGAAAACTCTGTTGGGAAAAACAACTTCCTGTCAACGGCCTGCCGGCATTGATTGACGGTTTGGTTGCCAATGACGGTATTGTATATGCCGGAACCGGAAAAGGACTCGGTGCTTATGAAGCCCGTACCGGCAAACAGCTTTGGAAGAATGAAGATTGGGGACAGGGTGAAGGAACTACTACCACGCTGACACAAGGTAACGGACTTTTAATCGGTTCTGCACAGTGGCGTGCACTTTATGGAAATGATGCCAAAACAGGAAAGAAATTGTGGGAAGCCAGTGACAACGGCTTGCGTAATCGCGGTTCATCGGTTGCCATGCATGGTTCGTTGTTGTATCTTATCTCCAACCAATCTTTCTTTATTCTCGAAGTAGCTACCGGAAAGGTGATTGTACGCAAACCTTTGCCTTATAATGTAGATGTGACTTCCACTCCGTTACTTACCGACAAAGAGATTATTTTCGGTTCGGCAGAGAAGGGGCTGATTGCGCTGGATAATGAAACGCTGGAAGAAAAATGGGTTTGTCCGGTAGGAGCAGGATTGGTTTATACCAGTCCGTATATTCGCAAGGGTGCAGCTACAATTGAGACCAGCCCGGTGCTGGCAGGGAAGACCGTTTATGTGACTGCTTCCGACGGAGCGGTGTATGGTATCAATAAAGACGATGGAAAGATTATTTGGAAATATGCTACCGGAGCGCCTATTTTCGGCTCCGTCGCTGTTTCGGGTAATGCACTGATTGCAGCGGATTTTGGAGGAAATGTCTATACATTCTGTACCCGATAATCTTTCTTGCCAATTAGCTTGTTCAGAAGTCTTTATGTTATTGTTTTATTTGTAAATAGCTTATATATAATAGGTTATGTGGCGTATGGTGATGTTGTTCTCACTATACGCCCTTTTTATTGTCAATCTTGTTAAATAAGCATAAACTCCGTAGCCTGAATACCTTTATAACGAATCATTCTCTTATCTTTGTAGAATAACAAATAGAAAGGCCGTGAGGCCTGCTTAATAATTTCAAATGACATTTAAAGAACTAGATCTTATAGAGCCGATATTGAAGGCTTTAGAACAAACCGGCTATACAACGCCGACCCCCATTCAGGAACAAGCAATTCCGGTATTATTAAAAGGTAAAGATTTACTGGGATGTGCGCAGACAGGAACAGGAAAAACGGCAGCTTTTGCCATCCCCATTATCCAGAGACTTTATCAATCAGATAGTAAGAAAGGTATCAAGGCATTGATACTTACTCCCACGCGAGAACTGGCCATTCAGATAGGCGAGAGCTTTGATGCGTATGCCCGGTATACGCGCGTAAAGCATACGGTAATTTTTGGAGGAGTTCCTCCGAAACCACAAATAGATGCATTGAAAAGGGGAGTACAGGTATTGATTGCTACTCCGGGACGTTTGCTCGACTTGCAGGCGCAAGGATATATTTCCCTTAAAGGGCTCGATTATTTTGTGCTTGATGAAGCAGACCGTATGTTGGATATGGGCTTTATACATGATATAAAGCGCATATTGAAATTGATTCCCGATAAGCGGCAGACACTTTTTTTCTCTGCAACCATGCCACCTGAGATAGAAAAATTGGCAAACTCTATTCTTACGTCTCCGGAAAAGGTGGAAGTGACTCCTGTTTCATCTACAGTGGATACCATTCAGCAAAGCGTTTACTTCGTAGAGAAAAACGAAAAAAAGGATTTGCTACTCTATTTGCTGAAAGATAAATCAATAGAGTCAGTACTGATTTTCACGCGTACTAAATATGGAGCGGATAAGTTGGCAAAGATACTGAATAAGAATAGTGTGGTGGCGGAAGCTATCCATGGAAACAAGTCGCAGAATGCGCGTCAGCGTGCATTGAATAATTTTAAGGACCGGTCAACCCGTGTACTGATTGCAACCGATATTGCTGCCAGAGGTATTGATGTTAATCTGCTTTCTCATGTTATTAATTATGAGTTGCCTAATATATCGGAAATGTATGTACATCGCATTGGCAGAACCGGACGTGCCGGACACGATGGGGTGGCTATCTCTTTTTGTGAATCGGAAGAGTTGGCTTATTTGAAAGATATACAAAAGTTAATCGGATTGGAAATACCTGTGGTGAAAGAGCATCCTTTTATTTCCACTTCCGGTGTGCTGCTTCGAAAAGAAAAAGCTGAAGAGATAAAAGAGAAGGCAAAGACAAATAAAGTATATCGCGGAAGCAAGAGTAATGGTGACTATTGGCGCAGAAAGAAACAGATGCAGAATAAGAAACCGGCGGCAGCTTCGGGAAGATAGTGTATTGATTATATTTTTTTAAAAACGGGGTGTGTCAAAACGTGGATAATGCTGTCGTTTAGCTCGTAGGGGCGAGGTTCGCTCGCCCGAAAACAGTTTGCTTTGTGTCTTCGGGCAGGCAAACCCTGCCCCTACAGCTGACAATTGGATAGGCCGGTTTAGTTTTGACACACTCCCTTTTTTAGTATCTGATAGCTTGTGTTTAGAACATAGCTACCGGGCGTGTATTGTAAGTACTTCCTTTGCTGTTTGCCATTAATATTCCACTGAAGAAGTTCAAATACCATGCTTTGTTTTTATTGCCTTCCGAAGAAGTCCAATAACTCTGCTGGTCGAAATCTTTGAAACATTCCTGCTTGGCGTTACATATCACACCGGTATGATGTAACTCCCAAAGCAGTGCCAGTTCGCCCACTGCCGGCAGATACCATTCGCCTGCTCCTTTTCCGGGTTTGCTGTATTGGTAGCAATAACTTCCTGCCGGATAAGTAGAGGTGCTTTTGTTGATATAAGATGTATTTGTTGCTCCATTGAAGTCGCTCAGTATGCCTTCCGACGGCCAGGCGGTAATCAATCCTGTTTCTGTATTAATGGTAGTTCCTTTGATTTGTTCTTCAGCATTATCGGAGAAATAGGAATCTGCAGTACCGTTAAAATAGGGCAGACAACCGATTTGCTGTGTGCCATTGATAATAGTATCGTTTTTCAATCCTTCGATATCCTCCGATTTACTTGCCCATCTCACTTTGTTTCGCGCATTGGTTAGTGCCACGATACGTCCGTAAGGAGATGTGGTGAGGGTTTTGTCTAGATTACCATTTTTATCGTTCAGGGCATAAACAATACCGATACATGTCTTTTCTTCATTCATTTCCGTAGAATAAGTACCGTCGCTATAATAGTAATCGCCTACTTTGGCAGGAGCTACCGGAGTGCAAGTAAGGGCAGCAGAAGCATAATACTTTCCTTTTTCCAATGTAATGCTTTCTGTTGTTGAGGCTTCATATATGTTACCTGCATTGGTTACCAAGGTGAAATGTAGTTGTGCTTCCGAAGGGAAGAAAGAAATATAAGCACTACCCGGTAATCCGGCATCATTCTTGATAGTAAAGCTTCCTTCTGTGGTGTTACTGAATTCTCCATCTTTCAACTTTAAGGTTGCATTGGAATAAAGCTTTCCCGAAGTGGCTGTCACAGTGATGCGTGAGATGTCATTCAGCAGTGTGCTTCCATCGGTAGTAAACTCAAATTTACCGATGGTCATCAGATTCTTCATTTCGCAACTGCCCGAGCCCGACTGTGCAGTCATATTCACTTTGCACAAAGCCCATGAATAATCATAATTTGCCACTCCTGCCAATGTTCCGTCCTGATTGGCAAGACTCAGTTGTTGGGTCAATGTATCACTGCTGTTTGCTGTAATGGCATCAGCCGGATAAAATACTGCGATTTCTTTATCACTTTTTACTTTATTCGAGATGTCTCCGGTAAACAGGTCGGTAGAAGTGGATGACAGGGTGAAGATACTTTTCTTTACTCCTGTCAAGCCGGAGTGCATGGCTGCCAGTTTTGTACCTTCATTCCAATTGCCTTGCAGCATACCCGGAGTTGTTGCAGCATCGTTGCGCACTTCCAGAGAAGCTGTTAAAGAGAAAGGAACAGTAGATGTCGTATTCGACTTGTCGTCATCATCATCGCTGCATCCGAACATGCACAATGTAATGCCTAAAAGGAGAAATGTTTTTGCCTTTTTCATCATAGTTTTGCTTTTGCAAGTTTTTTATTTCAATCAGCAAAGGTAAATGTAATTTGTAGTCTTTTCAAATCTATTCAATGAAAGAAAGGCTTTTTTCGACGAATTAAGAGTTTTTGGTGGTAAAAGGCTCAATAATGTCGTTGAAAAAGGCTTCCGGTTTATTCCAAATCTTCAATTATCTTCTTTACATCTACTGATTGCAAACGACCGTATACTTTTTCACCGATGATTACTACCGGTGCTAATCCGCAAGCCCCTACACATCGCAGGCAGTCCAATGAGAATTTTCCATCGGGAGTTGTCTCACCTACTTCGATACCTAAGACACGCTTAAATTCTTCCAATAATTTTTCTGAGCCGCGTACATAGCAAGCAGTTCCCATACAAACGGAGATAGGATATTTTCCTTTGGGTGTCATGGTAAAGAAGGTATAGAAAGTGACTACGCCATATACTTTGGATACAGGGATATTCAATTTATGAGCGATGAGACGTTGCATCTCCTCCGGCAGATAACCTTGCAGATGTTGGGCTTCATGTAAAATGTTGATCAGTTCACCGGGAAGATTTCCATATTTGTCGCAAATAGCTTTGACTTGTTCTGCCACTTCACAGGCAAGTTTTATTTCAGACATTGTTTTCTATATTTAAGAGGTTAGTCAATGGATTTGTTAAAGTAATGTGTATGTAGTAACTTTTCCGATTTTTCGCTCAAGGGTTTGCCGAGATATTCTTCGTATAGTGTTTTGATATACGGATTATCGTGCGATTTGCGAATCGGTTTGCCGGCATCTTCACGATAGAGTGCATTGGCACGGGCGTAGAGCACTTCTGAATTGCCATGATGAAGCGGCTGTCCGCCTCCGCCGATACCGCCTCCGGGACATGCCATGATTTCGATTACATGATATTTATTGTGTCCGTTGCGGATATCCTCCAATAAATGACGTGCGTTGCCTAATCCGTGGGCAATACCCACTTTTAACTCGAAACCGTTCAAATCAATTGTAGCACGACGAACTCCGTTTAGTCCGCGCACTTGTTCAAAGTTGACATTTTGCAGAGGATGACCCGTATAGATTTCATAGACGGAACGAAGGGCGGCTTCCATTACTCCGCCGGTGGTTCCGAAAATGACACCGGCCCCTGTCGAGACTCCCATCGGATTGTCGAATTCGGAATCAGGTAACAGAGTGAAACCGATGTTGGCGCGTTTGATAAGTCGGGCTAATTCACGGGTAGAGATAGAGTAGTCTACATCAGGGTTACCGTTTGTTTTAAATTCATCCCGGTCACATTCGTATTTTTTGGCGAGGCAAGGCATGATAGAGACAACCACCAACTTCTCTCGTGGGATACCCATCTTTTCTGCCCAATAGGTTTTTGCTATCGAACCGAACATCTGTTGTGGTGAACGGGCAGTAGAAGGAATGTCAAGCATATCGGGGAATTGATGCTCGAAGAAGTTTACCCAGGCCGGACAGCAGGAGGTAAGAATAGGTAGGCGGACAGAACGGTCGCCATTTAAGTAGCGCGTGAGTCGGTTGAGTATTTCAGAGCCTTCTTCCATAATGGTGAGATCGGCGGCAAAGTCAGTATCGAATACATAATTAAAGCCGAGTTCGCGCAAGGCATAAACCATCTTTCCGGTAACCAATGTTCCGGCTGGTAAACCGAATTCCTCTCCCAAGGCGGCACGGACGGCGGGAGCTGTCTGTACGATAACTATTTTATCAGGATTTGACAGATCTTCTATCAGTCGGTTGGTATGGTCACGTTCGGTGAGTGCGCCAACCGGACATACAGCTACGCACTGTCCACAATAAGTACATTCGCTGTCTGTCATCATTTTGTCAAAAGCAGGTGCGATGGTTGTATTGAAGCCTCGGCGGATAGCTCCTAATGCTCCCACGGTTTGTACGTCGTTGCATACACTCTCGCAACGGCGGCAAAAGATGCATTTATCCATATTGCGTACAATGGATGAAGTAACTTCTCGCTTCCGGGGCGAAAGTTCGCCGCCGTTAAACGGCATTTCGCGGATATTGAAGCGGAGGGCAAGATTCTGCAATTCGCAATTACCGGATTTGGGGCAGGTGAGGCATTCATTGGGATGGTCGGAAAGAGTGAGTTCGGCCACTATTTTACGGGCATTCATCACGCGCAGGGTACTAGTGCGGACGACCATACCGTCAGTGCAGCGGGTGGCGCAAGCGGGTGCGAGATTTTTTCGTCCTTCTACTTCTACTACACAGATCCGGCAGGAAGCGGGATTATTTTTAATGCAGGTTCCTTTCAGGTTGATGTGGCACAGGGTAGGTATATCAATCCCTATCTTACGTGCAGCTTCCAATAGGGTGGTGCCGGCAGGAACGGTAATAAAATGATGGTCTATTTGCAGGGTTATTTGCTGTTCTTCCATAATATTCATTCTTTAAGAGTTGAAATACAGGATTGAAATTTAGGTTGTTGTGTGTCCTGGGTTAACAAACATTGATGGCTTTAAACTTGCAGCGTGCCATGCACATGCCACATTTGATGCACTTGTTCGGGTCTATAACGTGGGGTTTCCGCACGTCTCCTATAATGGCATCGGCGGGGCAATGCTTGAAACATAGATGACAACCGATACATTTCTCAGGATTGATGTTGTAGGTGAGCAAAGCCTTACACTGTTTGGAACGGCAGGTCTTGTCTTTGACATGTTCCAGATATTCATCATAAAAGTTATTTAATGTCGAGAGTACAGGATTGGGGGAAGTCTGCCCCAGTCCGCAGAGAGCCGTATCCTTGATGACATGCCCGAGAGTAGACAGCGTTTCAAGGTCTTTCTCTGTTCCACACCCTTGTGTTATTCTGTTTAATATTTCCAGCAATCTCTTATTTCCGATGCGGCAGGGTGTACATTTCCCACAAGATTCTTCTACGGTGAAATCGAGATAGAAGCGGGCAACGGACACCATGCAGTCGTCTTCGTCCATTACGATCATTCCTCCCGAGCCCATCATGGAACCTGCAGCAAGTAAATTGTCAAAATCAATCGGTGTATCAAGATGTTTTTCTGTGAGGCAGCCGCCCGAAGGTCCTCCGGTTTGTACCGCTTTAAATTTCTTTCCACCTTTAATACCTCCGCCGATGTCGTAGATTACTTCGCGCAAGGTTGTTCCCATTGGTACTTCTATCAGGCCTACATTATTTATTTTTCCTGCCAGGGCAAATACCTTCGTTCCTTTTGACCGTTCTGTGCCGATAGAGGAGAACCATTCGGCTCCTTTTGTCAGGATGATGGGGATATTTGCCAGAGTCTCCACGTTGTTCACATTGGTTGGCTTACCTAAATAGCCGGCTTCTGCGGGGAAAGGAGGTTTCAAAGTCGGTTCTCCCCGATTTCCTTCCATTGAATGGATGAGAGCAGTTTCCTCACCACAGACAAATGCACCGGCTCCGTAGCGGATTTCTATATCAAAGCAGAAATCTGTTCCTAAAATTCTTTCACCCAGCAAACCATATTCACGTGCTTGAGCAATAGCAGTCTTAAGCCGCTGAATGGCGAGAGGATACTCGGCACGGATATAAACCAACCCTTGTCGGGAACCGATGGCGTATCCGCAAATAGTCATGGCTTCTACAATGGAATGAGGGTCTCCTTCCATGATAGAACGATCCATAAAAGCCCCGGGATCGCCTTCATCGGCATTGCAAACAACATATTTGGTATCAGCGGCTTGTTTGTGAGCAGACTCCCATTTTAGCCCGGTAGGGAAGCCTCCACCTCCGCGTCCGCGCAGTCCGGAACGTTTGATAACCCCGATGACATCTATCGGTTGCTTATGGAGCAAACTGTCTGCCAAAGCAAGATAACCGTGGCGGGCAATATATTCCTCTATATTTTCCGGGTTGATGAAACCACAGTTGCGCAGTGCGATGCGTTGTTGTTTCCTATAAAAATCCATGTGCTTGGAGTCGCTCACAACACGTTCGGTTTTCGGGTCGATATAGAGAAGTCGTTCCACTCGGTGACCATTGATAATGTGTTTCGTGATAATTTCGTCAACATCTTCGGGGGTAACCCGTATGTAAAAGGTATTGTCGGGAATGATTTTGACTATAGGTCCTTTTTCACAAAAGCCGAAACATCCGGTGGTGATAACTTCCACTTGATGGACAATATTGTACTGTTCCAATGCCTTTTGGAGATGTTCGGTAATGAGATGGCCGGAAGAAGCAGTGCAGCCGGTTCCTCCACAAACAAGGATTTGCAGGTGGTCGGTGCCTATGGTAAGGCCACAACTCTTCTCGGCAATCTTTTTGTTGCTTTGCTCACGCAAGCGGAGCGCATTTTCTGCCCTCTGCATGATGGCTTGCAAGTCATGGGTAGACAGGATTTTCATGATATTTATTTTTTCTCGCCGAAATCGGCTTGTTGTTGCTCTACTTCTTTCAGTTTTCGTTCATTTTGCTCTTTTACAGCTTTTTCCTTTTCCAATTCCTTTTGGGATTTGGCTGTGATTGGAAAGGATTGTGAGTCAGACTTCATTGGGATAAGTGCTGCCTCTTCACTTGCATAAATCAAAGGATATGCCGAGGGTTTGCTTTCCAGTTCCAATTCTGCGCTGACCGGCATTTGCGAACCTTCGAATAATACACTGGCTGTTATCTTTATCTTGCCGGGTTTCAGAGTAGATTGTACCAATATCGGTGCTGTTCCCCATTTTACGGGAGCCGGATTTGCCAACACGTTTGCACCGCCGAGGATGCGTCCTTCACCTTCGATGTGGAATTTCACATAGTAATTGTTCAGGCGTTTGATGTTGCCGTTTTTATCGGCAATGGCGGCTATAACCGTTACGAAGTCCGAGCCGTCGGCTTTCAGTTCTGTGTTTTCATTATCTATCCAAAGAAGTAATTTGGAAGGACGGCGTGCCGGGCATACTTTGTGAGTGGCTACTACCTTTCCGTTTATCAGTCCTTCTGCCAGTAGAAAGACTTCCTTTTGCCTTCCTTCTTTCATAGACATGTTTTTGTCTATCATGAAGTTATATACATCCTTAAATGTGATGATTGGAGACGGCATTCCTTCCCGGCTAACCGGTTTGGTATATGTCAGGCTCTTTCCTCCTTTATTATATGTAAGGCGCACTTCATCACAATTGGAATATACGGTTACATCTTTAGGAGAGAACGGTGTCATTTCGTGAGCGATATATACCATGGGACCGGTTTCGAACAAGCGGTCTTGTTTCTTGGGCGAGCGTTGCGCTTGGAACATATAATAAGAATACTTGGGCTGGCGGAACACATCCATCAATCCGCCATAGAAGGGGTCGGGGTGATAGCCGCGTTGGTGGTCGAATGAATGCCACAGGCATCCTCCTACGTGTTGGCGTGGTGTACGATAAAGCACGTCATAGCAGGTATATGGATAGTTGGGAGCGGCATAATGCCAAGCCTGGATAAGCATTGCCTGCTCTCCCCAGTTGCGAGCTACCCGGCTGGGAGAGTTATGAGAATTCCAATCATCTACGTTATCTCCCCATTCACGGGTGAAGTAAGTGATTTTGGGGTCGAGCTTCTTTATGGCCCAGTCTTTGTCCGCATTGGCCGGATGGGTGAAAAGGACAGGGTAGACTTCATGGCCGCGTGCCTCGCTGTCGCAACCGGAGTAACAATAAGGATAAGGATATTCTTGTGCTACTAAGTCGAGTGTGTTTTTTGCAAAATCGGCCGGATACCAAGTTTCGTTCAAAATAGGTTCCCACAGCCATACGCAAGGATGATTACGATCGCGGCGAACCATATTGCGGATATCACTGTAAACGCGTTGGGCAAATTCAGGAGCGTCGTTCCAGAATTGCCAGCCCGGAGTATTGACAATGACAAACAATCCCAATTCGTCACAGGCATCCATAAAGGCAGGGTCTTGAGGACAGTGGGCATTACGGATTATTTTCAGTCCGGCATCGCGTAATTTTTTTGCATCACGCCAGTGAATACTGTTGGCTACCGCATTGCCTACCACAGCAAAATCCTGATGTCGGTTGGCGCCAATCAAAGGACTTTCGTAGGGCTTTCCGTTCAGCCAGAAACCGTCTTTGCCCTTGAATTCAATGCTACGGATACCGATTCGGCGACGATAGCCGTCTATCGTGTTTCCTTCATTGTCGCGGATACGGACTATTAAATTATATAAGGTAGGGTTTTCGGGGCTCCAAAGCATCGGTTTCTTAACGATGATTTTGTCTTTAGAGGTAATGGCTTTGCCCGGACGAACCTGCACTTTATCGTTTAAGAAAGCGACTTGCCGTCCGTCCGGCTGTTGCAGTTCATATTCCACTACGCCCGTAAAGGTCTTTTTGCTTTCATTGCGCACATGGGTTTTCAGCAGAACTTCCGCCGAGTTGTCGGACACTTTATCGTAGGCAACGAAAAGTCCGCCTCCTGCTGTTTCGTTCTCAAAGTTGGGGTCGGTGATGAAGACGGAGTTATGGGCAATCAGCCAGCAGTCTCGATAAATGCCTCCGAAGTAAGTGTAATCCAGTACATCCTGTGCTTTGCCGGGAGGATAACCGGGGTCATTGCTATTGTCAGTCCATACGGCTATAATGTTATCTGTTTCCCACTTCAGTGCATTCGTGATATCAACCACGACAGGCAGATATCCTCCAAAGTGTTCGGCCAACAGTTTGCCGTTGACAAACACTTTGCTTTTTCCCATAATGGCTTCAAAATGGAGGAAAAGCTTTTTACCTTTTAAAGCATCGGCAGGAGTGAAGTGTTTGCGATACCACGCTTCTCCCTGATAGTTAATGCAACCACTGGCTTCGGTCGGCAGATATTCGATACCGTTGGGAAGAGAGACCACTTCCCAGTTCCGGTCATCAAAGTGGATAGCTTCGGCGCCCGGTGCCGCACCTTTGTGCAGACGCCAGGCAGGATTCATGGAGAAAACATCGCGACCGGAATTTGCCAGCTGATAGAAACCGGCTGTAGAGAATTCCGGTTGATGGGTCGCCTGTACTTTGCATAAAGGAAAAAGCAATAAGGCGATTAAATAATAAAGTAAACGCAGCAAGAAAAAGCAAGGTTGATGATAATACAGCAAGAATGCAGTCTATTAAGCAGTTAGGTGTTTAA
>PPYE01662408.1_pt1 | contig 16294 bp, 15 predicted proteins | sample 1559881 | NCBI WGS metagenome assembly PPYE01 (sample SAMN08240022, study PRJNA423297) | Human gut metagenome, whole genome shotgun sequencing project. | reverse complement strand
CGGGCGGATTCACTCCGCCCGAGCAGATCAAAAGATGCGGGGTCCCCGCAGGGCCGTGGCCCTGTGGGGGATTTGGCGCTGATATGCAGGTTTATTCTCAGAATGACGGTCCTGTGACCATTCTGCTGGACACCGATACCATGTAAAGAAGGGGGCAGACAACCCATGAAAATTCGCGTTTTACAGGTGGGGCCCATCGGCACCAACTGCTATCTGCTGGAGGACGAGGACACCCACACCGCCGCCGTGGTGGACCCCGGCGACGAGGCCGACCGCATCCTGGCCCAGGCCAAGGAGGACGGGGTGGAGATCCAGTCCATCCTGCTGACCCACGCCCACTATGACCACACCACCGGCGTGGCCGGGCTGCTCAAGGCTCTGCCCAACATCCCGGTGTACCTCCACCCCGCCGATATCGCCCGGCTGGGCAGCCAGGTGTTCCCCCCGCTGGGCACCGACCCCAAGCCCTATGACGACGGCGATTTGGTGAAGGTGGGGGGCATCGACGTGCAGGTGCTCCACACCCCCGGCCACACTCCCGGCGGAGTGTGCCTGATGGCGGGGGAAGCTCTTTTCACCGGCGATACCCTGTTCCAGGGCTCCATGGGCCGCACCGACCTGCCCGGCGGCAGCTATGAGGAGATCATGGCCTCCCTGGCCCGGTTGGCCAAGCTGCCCGGGGACTTCCACGTCCTCCCCGGCCACATGGATCTGTCCACTCTGGAGACCACGGCCAGTCATATGGGGCAAGCCGCCGGTGTAAACTGGAAGAGCTCACCGACGACCTCTCCACCAGCCGGGCCCTCCAGCGGATCTTGAAGCTGGCCTTCTACGACGCCGGGGTGGCCGCCCGGGGGAACGAGCCCCCCTGGGGAGCCCTGACCGGCGTGCGGCCGGTGAAGATCCCCACCAAGGCCATGCTGGCGGGGGCCACGCCGTCCCAGGCGAAGAAGGTGCTGAGGGACACCTACCGGGTATCTCCCCTGCGGCGGCAGCTGGCCATGGACTGCGCCCAGGCCAGTCTGGACGCCCAGCGGAGTCTGAAACCGGAAGAGGTGTCCCTCTATGTGGGCATCCCTTTCTGCCCCACCCGGTGCGCCTACTGCTCCTTTGTGTCCGCCGATGTGGGCCGTGCCCTCAAGCTTATCGACCCCTTCCTGGACTGCCTTTCCCGGGAAATCAAGGCCACCGGTGAGATGCTGGCGGGGGCGGGGTTGAAGGTGCGCTCGGTCTACTTCGGCGGCGGCACCCCCACCACCCTGTCGGCCCCTCAGCTGGACCGGCTTATGGGGGAGATCGCCGATTCCATTGACCTGTCCTGCTGCACCGAGTACACCGTGGAGGCCGGACGGCCCGACACCATTACCCGGGAAAAGCTGGAGGTCCTCTTCCGCCGGGGCTGCGGCCGGGTGTCGGTGAATCCCCAGACCATGCAGGACCATGTGCTCACCGCCATGGGCCGGGCCCACCGGGCGGAGGATATCCGGAAGGCCTACGCCATGGCCCGGGACAGCGGCATCCCCTGCGTCAACATGGATCTCATCGCCGGTCTGCCCGCTGACAGCGTGGACGGCTTCCGGTCCTCCCTGGACCAGGTGCTGGCCCTGGCGCCGGAGAACATTACCGTCCACACCCTGGCCATGAAGAAGGGCTCCCGGCTGATGGAGGAGGGGAGCGGCGTACCCGCCGATGAAGAGGTGGCCGCCATGCTGGAGTACGCCTGGTCCGCCCTGCGTACGGCGGGGCAGATCCCCTATTACCTCTACCGTCAGAAATATATGTCCGGCTCCTTTGAGAACGTGGGCTGGTGCCTGCCGGGCACCGAGAGCCTCTATAACATCTGCATGATGGAGGAGCTGCACACCATCGTCTCCCTGGGAGGCGGCGGGGTGACCAAGCTGGTCAACCCGGCCACCGGCTACATCGAGCGGGTGGCCAACCCCAAGTATCCCAAGGAGTATATCGAGAAGATCGACGCTGTCTGCGCCGGAAAGGAGCGGGTGGCCCGCTTCCACGGCGCCCTGTAAGGAGGTCCGTTATGCCCTATCAGCTGCAAGAGATCAACGAGAGCATCCGCACCGACCCCAAGGGATTTCTGGAGGCCTGCGACGCCGCCTATCAAAGCCGCATTGCGTCGGCGGTGGACCGCATTCTGGAGCGGATGAAGGAGAGCCCCATCGTGCTGCTGTCCGGCCCCTCCGGCTCGGGCAAGACCACCACTGCCCTCAAGCTGGAGCAGGAGCTGGAGCGCCGGGGTGTGAATACCCACACCATCTCCATGGACAACTACTATAAAACCCTCAACCGCAAGACCGCCCCCCGCACCCCCGAGGGGGACATCGACTACGAGTCTCCGGTGCTGTTGGACCTGGACCTGCTGGACGAGACCTTCTCCCGGCTGTCCCAGGGCGAGTGGGTGGTGGTGCCCAAGTATGAATTTGCCCGGCAGATGCGCAACGACAGCCGGGGCACCTTCCTGAAGCTGGACAAAAACGAGATTGCCATCTTTGAGGGCATCCACGCCCTCAACGACGACATCTTCGGCCGCCACCCCGAGGCCACCGGCCTGTACATCTCCGCCCGCTCCAACGTGCTGGAGGGTGAGGATCTGCGGTTCAAGGGCACCTGGATGCGCATCTCCCGCCGGGGCGTCCGTGACTATAATTTCCGGGGCACAGACCTTTTGGAAACCCTTTTGATGTGGTATAATGTGCGCCGGGGCGAGAAGAAGTACATCTCCCCCTTCAAGAACCGGGCTAATATCATCATCGACTCCTCCCTGCCCTATGAGGTGTCGGTGTTTGCCAACTACGCCCACGCCCTGAGAGAGGCGGTGGACCAGATCCCCGCCGACAACCCCCGCTGTCAGGAGTTCCACGATCTGGTGGACGCCTTCGGGTATTTTGAGCCGGTGGACCCGGCCCTGGTGCCCCCCGAGTCCCTCATCCGGGAGTTCATCGGCGGCGGAACGTACAGCTACTGATCATGTCCAGGGGGGACCAGTCCCCCCCTGGATACAGCCCCGCCGCGCCGCAGGCGGCACAGCAGGGCTGATACCCCCCTCACCCGCGCCCACGCGGGTGGTTGCCCGCCGGTGGCGGAGCAAGCAGCGGTGTCCTGCGGCGAAATGAATTCGCCTGCGGACTTATTTTTACTGAAATCTCTGGTAACAACATAGGAAAGAAGGAAAAATACCATGTCTGAATGTACCCACAACTGTTCCTCCTGCGGCGAGAGCTGCGGCGAGCGCACTGCCCCTCAGGATCTCCACGTCCCTGCCAACGGCCTGTCCCACATCGGCAAGGTCATTGCCGTGGTCAGCGGCAAGGGCGGCGTGGGCAAGAGCCTGGTGACCTCCTCCCTGGCGGTGGCTATGCGCCGCATGGGCAAGAAGGTGGCCGTGCTGGACGCCGACATCACCGGCCCCTCCATCCCCGCCGCCTTCGGCATCCACACCCGGGCCGAGGGCAGCGAACTGGGCATCTACCCCGCCGAGACCAAGACCGGCATCGGCATCATGAGCCTCAACCTGCTCACCGAGCATGAGACCGACCCCGTGATCTGGCGGGGGCCCGTCATTGCCGGCACCGTCAAGCAGTTCTGGACCGACGTGATCTGGGGGGACGTGGACTATATGTTCGTGGATATGCCTCCCGGAACCGGCGACGTGCCCCTGACCGTGTTCCAGTCCCTGCCCATCGACGGCATCGTGGTGGTCACCTCTCCCCAGGATCTGGTGAGCATGATCGTCACCAAGGCCGTCAAGATGGCCGAGATGATGCACATCCCCGTGCTGGGCCTGGTGGAGAACTACTCCTACTTCCAGTGCCCCGACTGCGGCAAGCGCCACGCCATCTTCGGCGAGAGCCACATCGACCAGGTGGCCGCCGGTCTGGGCCTGAAGGTGCTGGCCCGTCTGCCCATCGATCCCGCTGTGGCCGCCGCCTGCGACGCCGGCAAGATCGAGGATCTGGAGCAGAATTACCTGGCCGACGTGGCCAAGGCCCTGGCGGAATAACCAGGATCAGCCTTTACAAAACGTTCATATCCGGTTCAAGACGGGTTCACAGGGAGAGGTTAGGATAAGAACCGTGGTTGAGACATACCACTCCTCTCTTTCCTCTCTTTTTCAGATCTGGAAACACAGGCCCGCAACAGGCGGCGGGCCTGTGTTTCTGCGTTTTACCCCAAAAAGGAGGGACAAGCCTATGCCCACCCGTGTGAAAAAACGCCGCCGTTCCCCTCTGCTGCCCGCCCTTATCATTCTTGTGCTGATCGGAGCGGCCTTCCTGATCTGGCGGCTGGCCTTCTCCGCCCCCCAGCCCTCCGGCGATCTGCCCGACTGGATCACCGAGGAGCTGCTCCCCATCAATCCCTATTCCCGGCCCGGGGACCCGCTGGAGCAGGTCAACGGCGTGGTGGTCCACTATGTGGGCAACCCGGGCACCACCGCCCAGCAGAACAACAGCTACTTCCGAAACCTGGCCACCACCGGAGAGACCTACGCCTCCAGCCATTTCCTCATCGGCCTGGACGGGGAGATCATCTGCAACGTGCCCCTGGACGAGATCGCCTACTGTACCGGCCCCCGGAACGTGGACACCATCTCCATCGAGTGCTGCCACCCCGACGACACCGGGGCCTTCACCCAGGCTACCTATGACTCCCTTATCAAGCTGGTCCGCTGGCTTATGGACGAGTACCGCCTGGACACCGACCAGGTGATCCGGCACTACGATGTCACCGGCAAGGAATGTCCCCTCTATTACGTCCGAAACCCGGAGGCGTGGGAACAATTTAAGGCTGACTTGCAAGAATAGTCCGTTTTATTGGACAGCTGCTCTGGTATCCTGTACCCAACGATACAGGAAAGGAGCGCTGAACCATGGAATTTGAACTTCGCTATGTAAACGGACACATTGAGGTATACGACGCTGCCGGACGCTTCCGGTTTTCCGCCGACTCCCAGGGGGAGGCGCTGGCCGAACTGGAGGACCTGGCCGCATAAGCAACAGGGCCGGACCACGGATTGCCGTGGTCCGGCCTTTCTTGACACTTTGGGCGGGAATAGGGTAATATAATAACGTATGCGCATCTTTTGCACCGGCTCTGAGGGCCGGCAGTTTTACGATATGAGGAGAGGCCCATGGCAAGAAGTTCTTCCCCAAAAAGTTACGGCAACGACTCCATTTCCTCCCTGAAGGGGGCGGATCGAGTCCGCAAGCGCCCGGCCGTCATCTTCGGCTCCGACGGGCTGGAGGGCTGCGAACACGCGGTGTTTGAGATCCTGTCCAACGCCATCGACGAGGCCAGAGAGGGCCACGGCAATCTCATCACCGTCACCCGGTATGAGGACAAGTCCATCGAGGTGGAGGACTTCGGCCGGGGCTGCCCGGTGGACTGGAACGAGAAAGAGCAGAAGTACAACTGGGAGCTGGTGTTCTGCGAACTGTACGCCGGCGGCAAGTACAACAACAACTCCGGCGACAACTACGAGTACTCCCTGGGCCTCAACGGCCTGGGCTCCTGCGCCACCCAGTACGCCAGCCGCTATTTCGACGCGGTGATCCACCGGGACGGCTTTGAGTACACCCTCCACTTTGAGAAGGGCGAAAACGTGGGCGGCCTGAAGAAGGAGCCCTACAGCGGCAAAAAGACCGGCTCCAGGTTCCGCTGGCTGCCCGACCTGGACGTGTTCACCGACATCGACATTCCGGTGGAGTACTACCTGGACGTGCTGAAGCGGCAGGCGGTGGTCAACGCCGGTATTACCTTCCGGTTCCGCAATCAGGTGGGGGGCAAGTTCGAGACCACCGACTTCAAGTATGAAAACGGCATCGAGGACTATGTGAAGGAGCTGGCGGGGGACAACCCCCTGACCCAGCCGGTGTTCTGGCAGACCGAGCGCCGGGGCCGTGACCGGGCGGACAAGGACGAGTACAAGGTGAAGCTCTCCGTGTCCTTCTGCTTCTCCAACACGGTACAGGTCATCGAGCACTACCACAACTCCTCCTGGCTGGAGCACGGCGGCTCCCCGGAGAAGGCGGTGAAGTCGGCCTTTGTCAACGGCATCGACGCCTGGCTCAAGTCCCAGGGTAAGTACCAGAAAAACGAGAGCAAGCTGACCTGGGCCGACGTGGAGGACTGCCTGGTGCTGGTGAGCAACAACTTCTCCACCCAGACCTCCTACGAGAACCAGACCAAGAAGGCCATCACCAACAAGTTTGTCCAGGAGGCCATGACCGAGTTCCTCCGCTCCCAGCTGGAGGTCTACTTCATCGAGAACCCCTTCGACGCCGCCAAGATCGGCGAGCAGGTGCTCATCAACAAGCGCTCCCGTGAGAACGCCGAGCGCACCCGACTGAACATCAAGAAGAAGCTGTCCGGCAATGTGGATATCTCCAACCGGGTGCAGAAGTTTGTGGACTGCCGCACCAAGGACACCACCCGCCGGGAGCTGTATATCGTGGAGGGCGACTCGGCTCTGGGCAGCGTCAAGCTGAGCCGGGACGCGGAGTTCCAGGGCATTATGCCTGTCCGGGGTAAGATTTTGAACTGCCTCAAGGCCGACTACGCCAAGATCTTCAAGAGCGAGATCATCACCGACCTGCTGAAGGTGCTGGGCTGCGGCGTGGAGGTCCACGACAAGCACGCCAAGGACCTGGCGGCCTTCGACCTCATGAACCTGCGGTGGAACAAGATCGTCATCTGTACCGATGCCGACGTGGACGGCTTCCAGATCCGCACCCTGATCTTGACCATGCTCTACCGCCTCACCCCCACCCTCATCCAGCGGGGCTATGTGTATATCGCGGAATCCCCCCTGTATGAGATCAATTATAAGGAAAAGACCTGGTTCGCCTACTCCGACGCCGAGAAGAACGACATTGTAAACGGCGAGCTGGCGGGCAAGAAGTGCTCCATCAACCGCTCCAAAGGTCTGGGCGAGAACGAACCCGACATGATGTGGCTCACCACCATGAATCCCGAGACACGGCGGCTTATCAAGGTCATGCCCGAGGATGTGGAAAACACCGCCCGGGTGTTCGACCTGCTGCTGGGGGACAACCTCCAGGGCCGCAAGGACCACATCGCGGAGAACGGGTATAAGTATCTGGAGCTGGCGGATATTTCGTAGTTTTAAGATGCAGCAGAGAACAGGAGCGGATGACCATTGTTGTTTGCACAGGCTGTTTCGGAGTGGCTGTATGCTCGGAAGCATTCTTCTTGTCAGGATGGGGTGGAGTATCACTATAGCGACCTGCCGCACCCCAGGACCAAGCGCTATAGAGGGAAGCTTTATTACGCAGATCCTGTGTCACGGAAAAAGCGGCTGGCCACACCGGAAGAAAAGGTGCGGCAGCGAATCATCCTGTTTTTGCACTATGATATGGGTGTTCCCTATGACGCCATGGAGATCGAGGTGCCGCTGAGCCGTTTCTGGAAGCGAGCCACGGGCAGAATGGATATTGCTGTATATGCTGCGGACCAACGCCGCAAAAAACCCATTCTGGTGGTGGAGTGTAAAGCGGAACATATTCAGCTTACCGAGCAGGTATATCGCCAGGCGGACAATTATGCTGTTTCGCTGGATATCCCCTTTGTTGCCATCACAAATGGCAGCACATTTTTCATGGACTATTGGGATGCGATTTCCCACACCTATCAGGCCATGAAGCAGCTGCCATCCTATGCTCGACTTTGCAGCTTGGTGCAAGTCGGGACGGCAAAGGACTCCGCACCTGACCCTGAAGCGTCAGAAGAAGGATCAAAATACCGGTGCGCCCTGCGCGAGGGGATTTTAGGGGCTCAAACGCCGCCATTTTTGGCAGATCCGCTGCTTGCGATGCATCAATGCTGGATGGACAGGGACAGATACTGCACAGGTCTAACCGGATTTGCCCAGGCAAAAGACTGCGGTGCTTATCAGCGCGGGACGCCTCATCGAAACGGATATCCCGACCTGTTTCGACATTTTTGCGGAACAGGTGAAGACGGGCGTTCCTTTTCTGCCTATCTGTGTATTTATGCACCCAAAATTCCTAAGGTTAAGAAGGGCCCCACCTATCTTGCTGTTTATCTGGAAGATGTATCTGCATCCCCTGCCCTACAGCTGAGGGCAGAGGAATTTATTACACGGACGGACAATCGCATACACATATGGCATGATGGCCGTTTGAACATTGGCGGCAAGTATGGAGCTGCGCCAAGAAATGCGATAATAGAGTTCCTCAGGCAGTGCGCTCCCGACCTTTTGGACGAAACGGGACGGGTGGATCTGGGGACGGTCCTGATTGCACCTGACCTGCGCATGGATCAAAGCGATATGGCACAGGTTTGCAGCCGCCTGATACGCTATGCCATGATACGGACGGAATACCGCAGGAAGCTGCTGTCAGATTCCCCGTGTTTGCTTGGTTAATGAAGCTGCCGAGAGAATGGATTTTATTTGTACGGAATAAGGATTGATTGCTTATGGCTAAGAAAAAGGACCCCCAGGAGGGGGCGAAGAAGGTCAACAACCCCAACGTCATGGGCTTGCGGCCCGAGGTGCTGGAGCAGCCCATCACCGAGACGCTGGAGCTCAACTATATGCCCTACGCCATGAGCGTTATCGTCTCCCGGGCCATCCCGGAGATCGACGGGTTCAAGCCCTCCCACCGCAAGCTGCTGTACACCATGTACCAGATGCACCTGCTGGGCGGCAACCGCACCAAGAGCGCCAACGTGGTGGGCCAGACCATGAAACTCAACCCCCACGGCGACGCCGCCATCTACGACACCATGGTGCGCCTCTCCCGGGGCTACGGGGCGCTGCTCCACCCACTGGTGGACTCCAAGGGCAACTTTGGTAAGGTGTACTCCCGGGACATGGCCTGGGCGGCCAGCCGTTACACCGAGGTGCGGCTGGACCCCATCTGCGCCGAGCTCTTCCGGGACATCGACCAGGACACGGTGGACTTTGTGGACAACTACGACGGCTCCATGAAAGAGCCCACCCTGCTGCCCACCACCTTCCCCAACGTGCTGGTAAGCGCCAACCAGGGCATCGCTGTGGGCATGGCCTCCAACCTGTGCGGCTTCAATCTGGGCGAGGTATGCGACGCCACGGCGGCCTATCTGAAAAACCCCAAGGTCAACCTGATGGAGTACCTGAAGGCCCCCGACTTCCCCACCGGCGGCGAGCTTTTGTACGACGAGGTTGCTTTAAGGCAGATCTACGACACCGGCCGGGGCTCCTTCCAGGTGCGGGCCCGGTGGCGCTACCTCAAGAGCGAAAATCTCATCGAGGTGTATGAAATCCCATACACTACCACGGTGGAGGCCATCATGGACAAGGTGGCCGAGCTCATCAAGGCGGGCAAGATCAAAGAGGTCGCCGATATGCGGGATGAGACCGACCTGAACGGCCTGAAGATCACCATTGACCTGAAACGGGGCACCGACCCGGACAAGCTGATGGCCAAGCTGTTCAAGTCCACCACCCTCCAGGACGCCTGCTCCTGCAACTTCAATATCCTCATTGCCGGGATGCCCCGGGTCATGGGCGTGGGAGAGATTTTGGAGGAGTGGACCGGCTGGCGGATGGACGGCGTGCGCCGCCGGACCTACTATGTGATGAAGAAAAAGCAGGAGAAGCTCCACCTGCTCAAAGGCCTGAAAAAGATCCTGCTGGACATCGACCGGGCCATCAAGATCATCCGGGAGACCGAGGAGGACGCCGAGGTGGTGCCCAACCTGATGATCGGCTTCGGCATCGACAACATCCAGGCGGAATATGTGGCCGACATTAAGCTGCGCAACATCAACAAGGAGTATATCCTCAAGCGGATTGAAGAGGTGGCCGGGCTGGAGGAGGAGATCGCCGACCTCCAGGACATCGTCAACAACCCGGGCCGCATCAAGAAGATTATTTCCCAGGAACTCTCGGCGGTGAAGAAGAAGTACGCCTCTCCCCGGCGCACCGAGATCGTCTACGACTATCAGGCCGCCGGCGCCGTGGAGGAGGAGGACGAGACCCCCGACTATCCCGTCCATGTGTTCTGCTCCAGGGAGGGCTACTTCAAGAAGATCACCCCCCAGTCCCTGCGCATGAGTTCTGAGCAGAAGTACAAGGAGGGGGACGGCCCCTACCTGTACTGGGAGGGCAACAACCGGGATATGCTATTGGTGTTTACCGACCGGCAGCAGTGCTACAAGGTCCCCCTCAGCGAGTTCGACGACGCCAAGGCCAGCGTGCTGGGCGACTTTTTGCCCACCAAGCTGGGCATGGACTCCGGCGAGAGCTTCGTGTGGGCCTGCCTGACCAGCGACTACTCCGGCCATATCCTCTTCTTCTTTGAGAACGGCAAGGTAGCCCGGGTAGAGGCGGCCGCCTACCAGACCCAGACCAAGCGGAGAAAGCTCACCGGCGCCTACTCCGACAAGTCCCCCCTGGCCGCCGCCCTCCACATCAAGGAGGATTTGGAGGTGGCAGTCACCTCCACCGAGGGCCGGTGCCTGGTGTTCCACACCGCCGCCCTCACCCCCAAGACCACCCGCTCCACCCAGGGGGTCAACGTCATGACCCTCAAGCCCAAGTGGAAGGTGGAAAAGGCCGTGCCGCTGGCGGATACCACCATTGTCAACGCCGCCCGGTACCGGGCACGGTCCCTGCCGGTGGCGGGCGCCCTGCTGAAGGAGGAGGACCGGGGCGAGGAACAGATCAGCCTGCTGTGATCCAGCCAGAGAAATGAGGAATATTCGTTGAAACACACTGTGAGCTATTATGTAAAAAGCTATGTGGTCATTACCCTGGGCTCCCTGCTCTACGCCCTGGCGTACAACATTTTCTACGCCCCCAACCTGGTGGCCATGGGCGGCCTCACCGGCCTGGGCCAGGTGCTCAACGCCCTGATCCCCGTCCTGCCGGTGGGCACCACGGTGTTTGTGATGAATGTGCCCCTCTTCTTCCTGGGGTGGAAGTTCATCGGCGGCCACCTGCTGGTGTCCTCCCTGTACGCCATGACCTTCAGCTCCTTTGCCATCGACGTGATGGATATGATCTATCAGTTCCCGCCCATGGATACCATGCTGGCGGCCATCTTCGGCGGGGCCCTGCTGGGAGCGGGCATCGGTCTGGTGTTCTCCAAGGGAGCCACCACCGGCGGCACCGACCTGATCGCCCGGCTGCTCAAGCTGAAATTTGCCTGGCTGCCCATGGGCACCCTGGTGCTTATCCCCGACTTCATTGTCATCGTGCTGGCCGCCATCGCCTTCGGCAAGGTGGAGAGCGCCCTGTACGGCATTGTGTCCCTCTATATCACCACCAAGGTGATGGACACCGTTCTGTACGGCCTGGACAGCTCCAAGGTGGCCTATATCATCAGCGACTCCTACCGGGAGATCGCCGACGCCATCATCGCCATGGACCGGGGAGCAACCCTCCTCCACGGCGAGGGAGTCTACTCCGGCAATGAGAAAAAGGTACTGATGGTGGCCTTCAAGCAGAAGGAGATCGTGCCCCTGAAGGAGAAGGTCAACGAGATTGATCCCCACTCCTTCCTCATTGTGTGCGACGCCCACGACGTACTGGGCGAGGGCTTCCGCACCTACAGCAAGGATGATATTTAATTGGCTCCCACAGAGAAAGGAAGGGTTTCCATGACGGATTTCACCAAGGTAAAAGCCAACCTGGAGAAGCGGGGCTACGCCGTGTCCTGCTTTGCCACGGCGGCGGAGGCCGCCGGCTATCTGGACGGCAAGCTGGACGGCAAGACCATCGGCATCGGCGGTTCGGTGACCGTCCGGGAGATGGGCCTTCTGGACCGGCTCAAGACCCACAACACCGTGGTCTCCCACTGGGAGGGCAGCCGCAAGGAGGACGCCGCCTTCACCCAGGTCTACCTGTGCTCGGTGAACGGTCTGGCGGAGACCGGCGAGATGGTGAACATCGACGGGGTGGGCAACCGCATTGCCTCCACCGTGTTCGGCCATGAGGAGCTCTATCTGGTGGTGGGCCGCAACAAACTGGCCCCCGACTATGACGGCGCGGTATGGCGGGCCCGCAACGTGGCCTCCCCCAAAAACGCCATCCGTCTCCAGCGTAAGACCCCCTGCGCCGTCAAGGGGGACAAGTGCTACGACTGCAACAGCCCCGAGCGGCTGTGCCGGGGCATGACGGTGCTGTGGCAGGCATCCAACGGCATCGGACGTACCGAGGTGGTACTGATTGACGAGGACCTGGGCTTTTGAGGAAAGAAAGGGGGCGGGGCCTGTGAAAAAGTGCATACCGGCCCTGGCCCTGAGCCTGGCCCTGCTGCTGGGCGGGTGCTCCCTGTCGGGGCAGGCCTATACGGTGGTGGAGCCCCACGCGGAGCATCCTGTTCTGGGGGAAAATGAGTCTACCATCAAGGCCAGCACCTATTCCGAGCTGGTCAACGGCATACTGTTTTTCGTCTCCCAGGGGGTAGAAGAGGGCGCTATCCAGATCACCGACTATAACGGCGACGTGGAGGACGACCTGAACCGGGCCTGCCTGGAGGTAGCCAAGGACGACCCCCTGGGGGCCTATGCGGTGGACTTCATCAAGAACGACTATACCACCATCATCACCACCTATGAGGCCACCATCACCATCTCTTACCGCCGTTCCCCCGAGCAGGTGGGCAGCCTGGTGAACATCACCGGTACCAGCGCCATCCGGGAGGAGGCGGTCCAGGCCCAGTCGGCCTTCAAGACCGAGCTGGCCCTGCGGGTGGGCTACTTCACCGGGGACGCAGCTGCGGTGGAGGAGCAGGTGCGGCAGGCCTACTACGACACCCCCGCTGCCGCTCTGGGGATGCCGGAGTGCTTGGTGGAGCTCTACCCCAAAACCGACACCGGCACCCAGCGCATTGTGGAGATCCTGCTGGACTACCCGGAGGAGCCCACGGCCCTCCAGCGGAAGCGCCAGCAGCTCCAGGAGCAGTCGGCGGCCATCCTCACCCCCATCCAGCACCAGATCGCCAGCCGGCGGCTGGACCTGCTGATGGGGACGCTGCCCAACGTGGTGAAGGTGGACCTGGAGACCGGCGGCGCCACCGCCTGGGACGCGCTGGTAGGTCAGGGAGCCAACGATGAGGGACTGGCCTTAGCCTTCCAGCTGCTGTGCGACGGCCTGGGGCTGAAGGGTCAGATCATAGAGGGTACCCTGCAGGGTCAGCCCCACTTCTTCAACCAGGTGGACCGCAACGGACAGACCGTGTGGGTGGATCTAAGCCGCAGCACCGGCAAGACCTGGACGGCGGCCCAAATCTTGCAGGTGTAGCTCATCTGGTAGAGCGCCACCTTGCCAAGGTGGAGGTAGCGAGTTCGAGCCTCGTCACCTGCTCCAGAAAAAGAAAGAGACAGGACATATGTCCTGTCTCTTTCTTTTTCTGGATTCCGTGAGAATTTGAAATGCTCGGCGGAAATGAATTCCGCCTGCGCCGAGGTTTTGGCCCAAAGGCCAAAACGCTCGAACGGCGCAAAAGCGCCGCCGGCCCGAAGGGCCGGTTTTGTGGATTCCATAACCACAACAAAAACGCAGGACATCCTTTGGGTGTCCTGCGTTCTGTTTTTGATTACCCCAGGAAAAACCGGACCGCCACCGCCGCCACGGCGGTGAGCATCCCCGCCGATGCGATGAGATCGGCGGCCAGGGCCAGGTCCAGCCGGCGGCGGGGCCGGGCCTCCTCCTCCGGCGCGGAGATCTCCTCAGGGGCCTCTTCCACCACAGGCTCCCCTTCCAGGGCCCGGCGGCAGGCCTCAAAGTCCAGCACCTTTCCCTCCGGGCGGGCAGGCTTCCGCCGGGGCAGCACGGTATAGCACACCGTCTCCTGACCCACGCAGGCCTTTTGGTCCGACTCGTTTGCGTATCCTGTGATCCGTCTGGCGTCCAGATTCAGATAAATGGTCTCCATACCGTTTCCCTCCTGTTGTTCCGGCGTTTGATCCCAGTATACGGGATAAGGTGTCCTATAAAACGTACTTTGTAAGGACCCTTGTACTTTTCTGACGGCGCAGAGCGGCAAAAAGTTCCCGACGCAGGATTAGAACTTTTGTTCGTGCCTAGTATACAACATACGTTCGATTTTTGCAAGCACTTTTTTTGAGGGGAAATAGGAAACCGCCAGGTTCAGAAAAAAGGGTTATTTTCCTTGCAACCGGGGAAAAGATTTGATATACTGGCAAAGATCATGACATTGGGAAAGGATGACCCCGCTGTGGAGTATCAAAACGTTACCTTGATCGGAATGCCCGGCTCGGGCAAGAGTACCGTGGGGGTGCTGCTGGCCAAGACCCTGGGCTATCGCTTTGTGGATGCCGATCTGCTCATCCAGCAGCGGGAGGGCGCCCTGCTCCAGGACATCCTGGACCAGCGGGGCGTGGAGGCCTTCCTGGATGTGGAGGAGGCCGTGATCCGGGATCTGGACTGCACCCGCACTGTCATTGCACCCGGCGGCAGCGCCATCTGCCGGGAGGAGGCTGCCCGCCACCTCAAGGAGCTGGGGCTGGTGGTGTATCTCCATGTGCCTCTGGAGGAGCTGGAGCGGCGCATCCGCAACATCACCACCCGGGGCATTGCCATGTCCCCCGGCCAGACCCTGGCCGACGTGTACGCCGCCCGGGAGCCTCTGTACCGCAAATACGCCGACCTGACGGTGGATGTGACGGGGGGAAACACCCTGGAGCAGACGGTGGCGGCAGTGGTGGCCCGGCTGGGCTGACCGCCCCTTGTATTTTTTTGAAATAATGATATACTATATTCCAGTAAACTATCATGTACGAAATGCCCGCCGGCTGGCCGGCGGGCTTCGTCGTGTTTTTTCTGCCTCCGCGCGGCAGTCTTATTTTTTGTGCCCCCGGCGCGGAAGGGGCATTTCTGAGGAAAGGAACGAACCGCATGACATTCCAGGAACTCGGCCTGAAAGCGCCCATCCTGAAGGCGCTGGCCGAACAGGGGTATGAACGCCCCTCCCCCATTCAGGAAAAAGCCATTCCCCCCGCTCTGGCAGGCCGGGACGTGCTGGGCTGCGCCCAGACCGGCACCGGCAAGACCTGCGCCTTTGCTGCCCCCATCCTCCAGCGGCTCAGCGACCGCAAGGGCAAGGGCATCCGGGCCCTCATCCTCACCCCCACCCGGGAGCTGGCCCTCCAGATCCAGGAGAACATTGTGGCCTACAGCCGCCACCTGCCCATCCGCTCCGCCGTCATCTTCGGCGGCGTGGGCCAGAACCCCCAGGTGGAGCAGCTGAAAAAGGGCGTGGACATCCTGGTGGCCACCCCCGGCCGCCTGGGCGATTTGTACAACCAGAAGTTTGTGGACCTGTCCAGGCTGGAGGTCTTTGTGCTGGACGAGGCCGACCGGATGCTGGACATGGGCTTTATTCACGACGTGCGCCGCATTCTGGGCTGGCTGCCCAAGAAGAAGCAGACCCTCTTCTTTTCCGCCACCATGCCCCCGGAGGTCCAGGGACTGGTGGACTCCCTGCTGGTGAATCCGGTAAAGGTGGCAGTGGACCCGGTGTCCTCTCCGGTGGAGGTCATCGACCAGAAGCTCTACTATGTGGACCGGGGCAACAAGACCAAGCTGCTGGCCACCCTGATCCTGGAGCCCGACGTGAAGAACGCCCTGGTGTTCACCCGCACCAAGCACGGCGCCAACAAGGTGGCCGGGGATCTGGTGAAGGCTGGCATCGCCGCCGCCGCCATCCACGGCAACAAGAGCCAGACCGCCCGGCAGCAGGCCCTGGCCGACTTCAAGAGCGGCAAGGTTACCGCCCTGGTGGCCACCGATATCGCCGCCCGGGGCCTGGACATCGAGGAGCTGAGCCACGTCTTTAACTACAACCTGCCCGATGTGCCTGAGACCTACGTCCACCGCATCGGCCGTACCGGCCGGGCGGGCCACGGCGGCACCGCCATCTCCTTCTGCGACATCAACGAGAAGGAGGAGCTCAGGGGCATCCAGAAGCTGCTGGGCCGCGCCATCCCGGTGGTGGAGGACCACCCCTGGCCCATGGAGGTCTTTGAGCCCCTGCCCAAGGATAAGAAGGGCCGGATTATCAACCCGGAGGACGCCGAGGCCCGGGCCGCCGCCAAGGAGAAGCGCCGCCAGCGGGACGCCGCCAACAAGGCCGCCGCTGCCGAGCGCAAGGCCAAGGCCGCCCAGAAGGTGGCTGAGGCGGCGGAGCAGCCCGCCCCCGCCCAGCCGGAGAAAAAGAAGAAGTCCAGGCGGGGGGTACGCAACAGCGCCACCCTGGAGGAGGCCCTGGTAGCCACCGCCCCCACC